>Ga0157363_1006639_pt1 | contig 10906 bp, 7 predicted proteins | sample AttsexASBM1_FD_111477 | JGI IMG/M metagenome (GOLD analysis project Ga0157363, IMG submission 111477) | Fungus gardens microbial communities from leaf cutter ant in Ribeirão Preto, State of São Paulo, Brazil - Atta sexdens ASBM1 | ecosystem: Host-associated > Fungi > Mycelium > Unclassified ...
CTCTTAGGAACGTCTTTTTGATTCTTATAAAAAAAAACAAACTTTGCATTCTATCTCTCTTTATATTTATTATATATATATATATTTTTATATATATATATATATATATATATATATATATATATATATCTTTTCTTCATAACTGAAGACAAAACGTAGGATATTTTTAAAAAAGATAATTACAAAGAGAATATCTTGAATTATGTTTTTGTCGTTATAATATAAGAACGCGTGCGTATATTTCTTGTATAAGTAAACTTACAACGCATGTAACGTTGCCTATGAAAAGAATAAAAAAAAGAAGTGGCATATTTCTGCTGCATATTTCACTAATAATCTCTCCTCTATCTACACATTTATGACTTGACTTACCCTATGCATAATCGCAGATCGCATTGTTATCCGGTTTCAATTATCAGCTCAGCGCGTTTAGAGTCGGCGGGAAACAAAAGGAAAGTATGCAAACGGATTAAATACACGCGGGGGGAGGTTCGGCCGAGACGCAGAAGAGAGAGATGGCACGAGAGAACGCGAAAGTTTCTAAAGTTCCGCGAAGCTTATTTTAACGGGGCACGCACTCTGAGCAAAAATCGATAATAACGAGGCGAGAAGAGCGGAATAAACGAAGAGTAAGGAAGAGTGAGAGAAATAGAAATAGAGGAGGCCGAACGCAGGAGAGACACACACGCACGCACGCACGCACGCACTTAATGTTCGCCGGCGCGGGTGCACGCAAAAGCCCAGAAGAGCCTAGCCGAGGGCACGTCCTCGCACCACGAAGGCCCGCGCAGCACTGACTCTTTCTACTGAGCGCTCTCAGCTCTCAGCTCTCTGCTCTCTCCGGACTCCGGACTCCGCTGTAATGTGTCCCGCGACTCGATGGGGATGGTCTCGATGTGCGAGAGAGGACGGCGGAGCGAATTAATAATTAGAGCTTGCTTTGCCGGATAAACAGCTAATGAGCCGGAAAATCAGAATAATACGGAACACGCGTTCTATCGTTTGCAATAAGTGGCTAATGCAGTTTGCTAAATGCATACATCCTTGCCGGAAAGATCGACTTACGAGAGGATTCCGTTTATTATGATGAAAATTTTGGTTGTGAATGTGTATGACCTTCGTGAGAAAGACATGAAATACGATAATGTGTGAAATATTTGGCGTTTGAGAATTTATGATAATGAAATATGTATAATTGCATTTACAGTTCATTCGAATAGATCGGTTTTCATTTATGTCATTTTATATATCGATAGATTAAATTATCCAACAGTATTTACACAATGATGTGTACATTTCGTAATGATATAATATTGTATTATGAACGTTTGTTCTGTCGCGTTTCTCTCAAAAGTGAATGCTTCGAACACGGCGACATGTACAAACACAACGAATTAATGTCATCGATCTGAGGCTTGTTTGATTTTACAAACGTCGGAAATCGCTGGGAGTTTCATGTCGACCAAACGAACCTCAAACAATCGGACGTAATCAAAAAGTGGCAACTCTGATTGACGGGCGACCGCCTGTCTCATGGTAATTGCTAATCACCTTCATTGACAGTGAACGTTCGAGGACAACGCGCCAAGATCGATTGATCGATTATCCGTAAACAGATAAGTTACACTCGAGCAGAATTTCGAAAGGTCAGACGAGCTGTTCGCTCGTACACCTGAGGAAACATTTTACTCGCTCATTTGCTCCAAAGCCTTGCGGAAGCAAAGGCTTTAGATCTCAAGTTGAAGGAGATACAGGCGATCGATGCAACGAAATTCTACAACGTAAATCTATCAAATACTATATATCTACACTGCCATTCATAAATTCGGGAACGCTGCAATTTTCTCACAAAAACTTTAATATTTCGATGAAAAGAATCATAGAAGTTTTTAAATATACATTTTAAAGAGGAAAAATAGGGCTTCAAACTGAATTTGAATTTCGTCCTTGTGATATTTAGTTTTTAAATTACATTTATAAAATTGAAATTTGATATATTTTTTTAATATTTATGTTATCCTTCGAAGAGCACTCGGTTTACAATTAGATGAAACATCGGACAAAATTTAGCAGACAAGCATTTTAAAATAGACTCTCTAAGCTCTAAAATTTCTCTTTGAAAATCTTTTTGAAAAAAATTGCGATGATGCTTTTTTGCAAAGATATCAAATTTTTTATTGTGTAAAATTTTCGTGTTAATTTTTTTAAAATGTTTTTTTAATTTTGAAACTAAAAAATTTACAGAAAAAGAGGATAAAAAATATTTGTTGTGTGTTTGATTCCTATAGATTAAAAAAAAATTTTTTTTAATCTTTTTTTGCTCATTAACATATTTTATAAGATTAAATCAAAATTGTATATAATACAAAATTCGGTATCGATGCAAAATGTCAACGTAGCAATTTTTTCAAGAAATATTTTAAAGTTTAGAAAGTCTATTTTAAAACGATTATCTGTTAAATTTTATCCGATAATATTTTATCCGTAGAGCTCTTAAAAAAATAACAAAAATATTATATAAAATAAATATTTATTTCATGTAATTTAAGAATATCATGGAGATAATTCAAAGTTTGAAGCTTTATTTTTCCTCAATAAAATGCATTTTTGAAAATAAAATGCATTTTTGAATTCTTTTACAATTTCTTTTTATCGAAATGCGTGAAATAGGAAAAAATTGCAAACGTTCTCGAATTTATAATATAAATTTATAGTGAATATATTCATTATTATATTGTCATTTATGAATAGTTATGATTTCTCAATTATTAGCGTTTATACAGATGACTAATTGCTATTTAACAAGATACTTAAGAGATTAGCGAATGTATTTGTGAATATGTATAGTGATGTAGCTTTAAATTTAATATAATAAGTATAGATATCGGATTCTTACGCAATTGTATATGTTTTTAGGAAGGAGAAATCAATTAAGAATAAAAAAGCCTTTGAGAGTCAGTGAATGTTGTATTATAATCAAGTTTTATTGTATATAACAATTAAGTAAACAATACATTTCGATCCTTACATTTGGATTCTCTCAGTAAATTACAATACATTAATGATAAAACTAAAATGTATACAAGAATTACAGTTAAATACAATTAGAATATTAGATTATGTTAAAACTTACAAAGAATATATGTTCGTTTTAATGTGAACTATGAATAACGTGTATCTGGATAAAGTCAGTTCGCATCCATATGTCAAAATGTCCATTAAATTTAGTTAGTAGTTTGTTTAAAAAACTTTATCTAAAATTTTAATATTCTCCCAATTGAAATCGTATGCAAAACCCACCCAAATTCACATCTACGTGCTGTAATTACCAAGTGTCGTGATGTTTTTATTAATATAATTCTTATATTCCTCGATTTTTGTCTTTAATATTCTGCTGGTTTGACTCACATAAGATTGAAAAGTAAGATTAAAATTTGTCTTATTGAAAAAATATTCTAAATATACATATTTATATATATGTGCATGTTGTGCGTGTTTATACATATTTTGTTTATATATATTTTTATATTTGGTCTGCATAAAAAAATCCAATGTTTAATAATAATATTACAACACACTATATCATTATACAGGATATTCCCGAGTTAAATTCGCGCCAAACTTAAAATATGAATTTTTATGACGTCAAAACAAACAAAATTTTCCTTTAGAAATTAACTCGTAAACGCTTCATATTGTACATCATATTGTAATTATTACATTAGTAAACCATAGCGAGATCGGTTATTCAAATTCATGGAACTATAAATTAATATACGGTCATAATTTAATAATCTTTTATTAGCTTGTGCAGCGCAAATAAATTTTACTTGTCAGTTTATATTAATATTTGTAACTTGAATATATTTCTTTTTAGCGCGGACTACGTCAAACACGTGTTGCTACGTAATTCGTTACATTCACACGCGTCCGCTCGTCAGGAGATGGTTCGTCGAGTGCCAAGGGCTTAATTTGTGCGGAACGAGAGATTAAGCTAGCGCTTTAAAACGATTTTGATGCGTGTGACTGTTTTCGCCTGTCCCCGCAAGGGCAAATCGAATATGGCTTTCTAGGGACGTACGTGCGATTCAAGCGTGCTCGTATTAAGGACGAGTCGCGTGCACGCACGGTTAAAAAAGGAAACAAATAAATCTCACCGCTTTGACGTTTGACAATGAAAAAGTACTAGCTTTGAGTGCACTCGATACACGCATTGCAACTTGCAACGCGACGCGTGTAACTAATAACATTGCTATTGCAACAGTATCTCTGGAAAAAAAAATTTTATATATATATTTCGAGACACTTGAAATTACTATCTCGATTTACTCTGAAATTACGATCTGCAACAAGAGAAGCATTTAAATATAAAGATAAAATATTATTAATTTAAAACAAGAGCTTACGTTATATCTGCACTGAAAAAAATTTCTGGTTGAAAATGGATAAATCAAAATTTTCTGGGTAAATTTATTAAAATTCTAGTTGAGATAACCGAAATTCTGATTGATACAATATTTCTGGTAAAATCTATTAGAATTCTTATTTTTATTAGAATAATTATAACAATCAGAATTCTAATTATCTCAACTAGAATTCAAGTAGATTTAATCAAAAAATTCTGATTCGTCCATTTTCTACCAGAATTACTATTTAATCCAACCAGATCAGTTTTCTCAGTGCGTATCTCTCGAGGGAGTGAATTCTAAACAAAATTATAAGACTCGTAACGTGCAAAACTTGTCAAAACTTATGACTAATTTCTCTTTTATGCGTGTGTATCGTAAGATGTACGATTATTAAATATCTACGATTTCTTGTAAATTTTATGGCTAATAAGAAGCTGTCTGTAAAAATATTATATAAAGGTATTAGCACTTAAAAATTCTTACAAGTCTTACAAGAATATGTTCTTATGATTCTGTTTAAAATTTAGATATTAATCTGCGAATTACCTATAAATTAGCGGCGTCTCGATATTCCTTCTTTTTTTTTTAGAACTTGTCTTTGATTTTTCTTACGTTAATTGTGAATCACACAATTGTTAATATATGTATAAATTGTGTCGGAATGAAGAGATGATTTGATTTGTATAACTTAATTATTCTTGTGAACGTTGCAATAATTACAGATACGCATTGTTTGTTTTATTTAATTAAAATAAAATGTGGAATGTGCGGCTGGTGTGAAAAAATGTCAAGAGCCACGCTCGCAAGTATCGATCCCACGTGTCCAGCTTGTTTTGCGAAATTTATATACTCGTAATATTAAGGTTTATATATGATATGAAGTTTGTTGGTCACGAAGAGCATTCAAAACGAGAGAACAAATTGTCAAGGTTGGAATACCAGTGGGATTAATGGATTAACTCGGATGAATCGAGAAATATATCTTTTCATGCAATATTGCGTTGTTTGTAATGTTAAACGCAAAGTTGCACACCGTTATTGCGATAATTGCATGACTATCAGGCTGATTTTTGCAAACACTCTCTCTATAATATGTATTGCAAATGCAATTAAATTCGGAATTATTGCCAAACAATTATATGTACAATGCAGTAAGCATTCATTTGTAAATATCCGAAATGATAATCTTTAACAATAAAAGAGCAAAAACCGATGATATTTCGTTTGTAAAATAATTTGTTCTCATGTAAAATAACATTCATTTTGGACAGAGGAAAATATTAGCAGAGATTTGATTGGATTTTCGAAATATTTTGCGAATGTTGGCAAAATAACTGCTGATATTTTATGAGAGTTTTCACTATTTATTGCCTTTGCTGTTCTTTCATGTTGTTCCTTGCATGTATAACATTCATTAACTGTTCCTCGTTCACTTGGGAACAAAAAGATCATCGTGAAATAGCTGAGTTGAACGCCGAATCTCCTCGAGGGAGATGGAAAACTAGCGTTGTCACACGCGATATCGCGAGTTACACACGCGGACGTTCTATTTTCGAATCCATTTCACATCCACAGAGACCAAGGCACATCGAAATGGACGAAAACCGTCTATCATTTCGGCAATCTAATAAATATCGATATGTAACATAACGGCGCGCAGCGTTTCTCCTGCGAGAATTGTCAAACCTCTCCTTCTCCCTTCATGTCCTTCGAATCTTGTCTCTTCTGTAACTCAATATATAATATATAGCTACGATGCCGAAGCGTTACAGAGCCCGACCCAATTTCCTTCGAATCCGGTATAACGACTTCGCTTTTGACCAAGTCTTCGTGTGCTGCACTCCGGAGACAATCTCGTTAGTCCCCGTCATCGACTACGACGGCAATGGAAAAACTAATCATGTGCTACAAAGCCTTGGGGGTTAATGGTGTGCCCAAGCGACAACTTCTGTTTTTTTTTTAAATTCATGACACGTCTTAGCATGTGACGGTCTTAACGAGATTACCGGCGCTACCTCTAGCGTGACCTCTATCTTGTCGTCTTTTACCTATAGATTCTTTGACTAATTTCGTATTGATTTTTCATTAACGATAATGTCAAAGAGAGAGAAGATAGGTTCTGATATGGAAGAGTTGCTATGGAAAGTGGGACGCAGGACAACATCGAATTTTCATAAAGAAGACAAAATAGTGAGAATTTACGGAAAAAATTAGCGAGATTACATCGACCCACGACACGAGACACGCTTACGAAATCAAAAGTTTTAATTTATTCATTAAATAGTATATATTCTAGTCTCTCTCTGAGAGGTAGTTTCGATATTTCAAGGCAGTTTGAAAATTTTTAATGGAACTAATTATACGATATATTCATTAGAGTTAAGAGCAAAATTTTTTACCGTTGGATATTCTGAATGCCTTTTTATCTAAAAAGATATACTTTAGATACGTACTTGTTTTATAAAGTAAAATTGGGTAGTCTTTTTTACATGCTCTCTGGCAAATTCATTCGAAATGGAAGGGGAAAAGGGTGAGCGAACGATCCATTTTAAATAGTTTTACTGATGCTTCACATCGTGCCAGGTAGACGGCTCTCTTCTCTGTGGGTCAATGCCTATCGACTATTTTTACCTTATTGGAAGACAGGAAGGGTCTTTTCTTCACTCAAAGAGAAGTATTCATACATAATCCCCTTTAAATATTCAAAGAAAGGTGTTATCGTCGTTGTTTTAAATATTTTATGTACTTTTAATTATGTAATTTTATCAAGAAAGTTTTTACTCATTTTATGAAGCAATGCTTAAAATTTGTTATTCTATTTCTGTTCTATCATTGTTAGATATTTGATAACTTTCTTAAAAAGTTAAATATTCAATGATAAATCTTGCTTGACAGACAAAACCGATAATAATATATTGCAAATGAAATAACTTGTGTGAGTCTAATGAATTTTATATGTAGTGTTGTATGAAATACTTCTTGAAACGCGATCTAACACTTTTCAATATTGTTAAATAATTTTACTTAAAGTTTTACGTTTAATTTTACTTCAGTATCGTATCTTTTTAAAATTGTTTTAAATTGTTAGAGCTATGTAATGCAATTCGGAGGAGCTACCCGGATGTTGCTCTTTGTGAAATTGGCTTCTCACTTAAAAAAAATCGGAAGTTTTCTCAATAGTTCTGTTCGCAGTAGTTCTACAGTTCCTGAAAAGTTTAGAAATAATTCCGTTTTCACGATCGTAACAATTTATCGTTTATTCCAACTTTTAATCGTCGGCGAAACATTTACAATGCTGACGTTTGCTTCTGCAAAGAGTGGCACGGAATCGGGTTGCAACGAGTTGCCAAGGATTCCCCAAAGTACATTGCGTCACGATTCCGCAACAAGAATTCGTCGTTGAGTGTATCTCTGTAGAAAGAGGAAGGGAGAGAAAGAAAGAGAGAAACGCAGTGGGGTAAGATCCAATGAGGCAAATGCTCGAGTATTTTCCCGATGCAGCGATCAAGTATGCAATGGGAACGCGACGAGGATATCTCGCTGCTCGCAGGGCCAACAACGCGAGTGCATGTCGCCTGGCTGCGAGCGCCAGATTTTTCCTGGACCCGAAAGCGAGGATCAAGCTTTCCGCATCGTCAGTCTGATGCCAAGAAATCTATTTACAGCGACGTCACTACGTTTTTGGATGTCCAAGGCCAGCGGCTAACAACTCTCTTATTTACCTTTTATTCGCCCTTAAAACTCGATTTACTCGGTACACTTCATTTAATTTTTCTGCACGCTGCGATAAGCCATTATCCTGTATCAATATTTACAAGAAATATATACGATCCAATATTTTAAATGTATAAATTAATACAGATAAATATTACACGTAATATATTATATTTGTTTTAAATTGATAAAAAATAATTTGAAAGAGAATCTTCCATAGCAAATTTTTACGTTAATTTTTAAAATTTCTGTATTCACAAATGAATCTTAATTATACATTACAATTCACTGCATTTACATTTGTCGTTATAACATGATAAATGTTTTATCTATTGCGATGCCCATCAAAAGTACCGAAATTTTATTTGTATGGATTTTATTTGTATTGGCCAACTTCCAGGACATTTTTCTTCCTGAATTTACTTATGACATTTCTGTCGCTCATAAATTTTATGAATGTGATGATTACTTTGAATACACATAAATTTTAGAGTCTCTTGATTTATTGATTTTATGACATTTATGATGATTTTACAACGAAAACGGCAATCGCGTTATAAAAATTGCATGTATAAAAATCAATAGGATTAGATTTGTCAAATAATTAAGCTTAAAGATTTTGCAATGATAGATCCATAGTAGTATTTTGTATCTTGTTAACGACAATGATTATTTTAATTATTTTGCAATTTTGCTTATCACAGCAAGTTGATGTGACAATTGATATTGACATGTATAAAATTTTATCTGCACGTAACAATCAAATGACAGTAATTTATTGAATTATTTTTTTTATAATTATTTTTTATTTTATAATTATTTTTTTTAATAATTAAAAATTGCCGATAAATATTATCGAGATAGGAAATAGTGCAGCTTTGGCGAATGACGAACTTCTCTTTCATCCAATAATTACCTTTTTATTTTTTACTGATCTTGCAAGATGCATCTCTTTTCAGCACCGCGATATATACATATAGCGTTACGAGATTGGATGCAATTACGACGGACTGTCGGATTCCGAGCGCTAATTTTATATTCGCACGTAATTTTAGAGGGACGTACGTAATACCCACATTTTCATACTCACCTATTTCAATGCTGAGCATATGAAAGTTCTCTAAATTTGGGCAAGTTACTTAAAATTCTCTTCAATTTTCCGCATTAAAAGTCCAAAAAGATAACTTAAATTATTATGCTTGGCGATCAAATTCACTGAGATAATTAAAATTCGGGAAAATATCCGATATTTTTTTACTATCCGATCGGATAGTCGGATATCATTAGTATTCAGGAATATATTCGGTTGAAATTTGATATCATTAAATTGTTAAATTTTTCTTATACAAATATTCTAGAAACAAGTTTGCATATTCATGATGCTATAATATCTTATACATTGTTGCAAAATTACAATCCTTTCCTTTATAGGCTTTTTTTTTTAAAGACATTTTCTCGGAATCTGATCGAATATCCGGAAAATGTTGGAATATACAACTCGAAAAAATTGCCTTCTCAAATATCCAATCGGATACCGAATATCTGATGTTACATTCTATCCGGATATCCGATTCAGTCCATCCCTAATTAAAATAGCAATTATCAAAATTATTTAATAAAAGCAAATATGCTAATGTCATATATATATTTCATATCGTCTAATAATTGTTCATTTAGATATTTGCAGCAACCTCTATGTATCTTTGTTTTTTGTGTTATTCTTACCTTCCTTCTATCGAGGATCGTTCGATCAAGCAGGTTCATTGGAGAAAGAAACGCAAGAAGCAGCACAACGTTTTTCCCGTGGAGAAAATCGATCGCTGACTGTATTTGTTTCTATACAATTAAGCTCTCTGTCTATACGATCGATGCTTGATACACTGGCGTACAATGAAGCTCCAATTCCAGGGGAAGTCACTCTCCAACGCGATAAATCGCAATTCGGTTGACGCGAAATCTAGTGATCGAAATTTTTTCACGATATGCAAAGGCAGGAATGTAGTACGAGTACGTAAAATCGCATAAAGAATCAACAATGATGTCACTTTTCAACGTTTTTCTGGCAAAAAGTTGAAGTTCTCGGAATTGTCGCGTTTGACGAGACATCCAATAATTTTTTTGCGACGTGAGTGAAGATATTACGAAGATATATACATACCTTCGCGAAAAAATATTTCGCGAGTTTTCCGGAGGATTCAATGATTGATACGATGAGACGCGATTGCTTTGCAGAAAATAGGTAAATTAACAAGGATTAACAGAACTTTTTTCGAATTTTCGATTTTAAATATCAGAAATTAATTTTTGTTAAAGCAGATTCAAATTTTTCTGTAAAGAAAAGAAAAGGAAATTGAAAAATTATTTTACATTAAACTCGTAAAATTATTTCTATAGAAAAAGTTTCATTTGAATTAATCCCAATTCACCAACTTTTCTGCAAGGCGGTAATGGCAAATTGTGAAGACTAACAGAATATCCCTTTTGGGTAAGACCGCGATAAGCGCAATCACCAACTACCTACCAATTGGTCCTCCGAATTGTTTATCAATGATTTGTACACATGTTGCAAATTATAGATTTACTCCACTGCTCATTTCTTTCCTTCCTTTTTTTTTCACCGATTTCTTCGAATGCTTGCACCGCACACAACACATGCATATGCAATTCACAAATAGCTCTCTCCGTTATTTCTTTGTTTTATATATATATATATATATATATATATATATATATATATATATATATATATATATATATATATATATATATATATATATTTTTTA
>Ga0157363_1006640_pt1 | contig 10905 bp, 7 predicted proteins | sample AttsexASBM1_FD_111477 | JGI IMG/M metagenome (GOLD analysis project Ga0157363, IMG submission 111477) | Fungus gardens microbial communities from leaf cutter ant in Ribeirão Preto, State of São Paulo, Brazil - Atta sexdens ASBM1 | ecosystem: Host-associated > Fungi > Mycelium > Unclassified ...
AATCAGAGTCTGCTCGTGACTAAGCGCAATGGCCAGCAAGAACGTATCAACTTGGATAAGATACACCGAGTACTTGATTGGGCTGCTGAGGGATTAAATAACGTCTCCGTTTCACAAGTTGAACTACGCTCTCATATCCAGTTTTATGATGGCATCAAGACCTCTGATATTCATGAAACTATCATCAAAGCGGCAGCGGATCTGATTTCGCGTGATGCGCCAGACTATCAATACTTAGCCGCCCGCCTGGCTATTTTCCATCTGCGTAAAAAAGCCTACGGTCAATTTGAACCCCCGGTTTTACTCGATCATGTCAAAAAGATGGTTGGGCTAGGTAAATATGATGCTCACCTGCTGAATGACTACACCGAAGAAGAGTTTGCTGAGCTCGACAGCTACATTGATCACTGGCGTGATATGAATTTCTCTTATGCCGCAGTGAAGCAGTTGGAAGGAAAGTATTTAGTTCAAAACCGTGTTACTGGTGATATCTACGAGAGTGCACAGTTTTTATATATCTTGGTCGCAGCCTGCCTGTTCTCTGCTTACCCGAAAGAGACTCGCCTGGATTATATCCGTCGTTTCTATGACGCCGTATCGACCTTTAAAATTTCCCTCCCTACGCCAATCATGGCTGGGGTACGTACGCCGACTCGCCAGTTCAGCTCCTGTGTGCTTATCGAATGTGGCGATAGTTTAGACTCTATTAATGCGACCTCTAGCGCTATTGTTAAGTACGTCTCACAACGTGCAGGAATCGGCATCAATGCCGGCCGAATTCGTGCATTAGGTAGCCCTATCCGCGGTGGTGAAGCTTTCCATACCGGTTGTATTCCTTTCTACAAACATTTCCAAACAGCCGTAAAATCTTGTTCACAAGGTGGAGTGCGTGGCGGTGCCGCAACCCTCTTCTACCCAATGTGGCACTTGGAAATCGAAAGCCTATTAGTGCTTAAGAACAACCGTGGTGTTGAGGGTAACCGTGTACGTCATCTTGATTACGGTGTGCAAATCAATAAATTGATGTACCAACGCCTGGTAAAAGGCGGGGATATTACCCTATTTAGCCCATCGGATGTTCCAGGGTTATACGATGCCTTCTTCGCTGACCAAACTGAATTCGAACGTCTTTATACTCAGTACGAAGCAGACGAGACGATTCGTAAACAAAAAATCAAAGCCGTCGACCTATTTGCTTTGATGATGCAAGAACGTGCCTCAACCGGCCGTATCTATATTCAAAACGTTGACCATTGTAATACCCATAGCCCATTTGATCCGGCAGTGGCCCCTGTACGTCAGTCGAATCTCTGTTTAGAAATCGCACTGCCTACTAAGCCGTTAAACGATATCAATGATGAGAATGGTGAAATTGCGCTGTGTACGCTATCTGCTTTCAACTTAGGTGCGATTAACGATCTGAGTGAACTGGAAGAGTTAGCCACCCTCGCCGTGCGTGCACTGGATGCCCTACTCGATTACCAAGATTACCCGCTGATTGCTGCAGAACGCGGAGCGATGGGCCGTCGTACACTGGGTATCGGAGTGATTAACTTTGCTTACTACTTAGCGAAACACGGTAAGCGCTATTCTGATGGTTCTGCTAATAACTTGACGCATAAAACCTTTGAAGCCATTCAATATTACCTTTTGAAGGCCTCGAACCAATTAGCGAAAGAAGCAGGCGCTTGCCCGTGGTTCAACGATACCACCTATGCTGCAGGAATCTTACCGATCGACACCTACAAAAAGGATTTGGACGCGATCAGTAACGAGCCACTGCATTTAGATTGGGAAAGCTTGCGTGAAGAGATTAAGACGCATGGCTTACGTAACTCAACGCTCTCCGCATTGATGCCATCAGAAACCTCCTCGCAGATTTCTAATGCAACCAATGGTATTGAGCCTCCACGCGGCTATGTCAGTATCAAAGCGTCGAAAGACGGTATCCTACGCCAAGTCGTTCCAGAGTATGAACGCTTACAAGACCAATATGAGCTGCTGTGGGAAATGCCTTCTAACGATGGTTATTTACAACTGGTTGGGATTATGCAGAAGTTTGTCGATCAAGCGATCTCATCCAATACAAACTACGACCCAACCCGTTATACCGGTGGGAAAGTCCCGATGCAGCAGCTGTTAAAAGATCTGCTGACCGCGTACAAATTCGGGGTTAAGACTCTTTACTATCAAAACACCCGTGACGGTGCCGAAGACTCCCAAGAAGATCTGTTACCTGAAGCGGAAGACGATGGCTGTGCAGGCGGAGCATGTAAGATCTAATTACTGAACCGACTTTAGGTAAGCAGGCGACGTCCTGCTTACCTTCAACATTTTCTTATTTGCTAAAATTGGGATACCTCGATGGCTTACACCACTTTCTCACAAAACAAAAATGATCAACTCAAAGAGCCGATGTTCTTTGGCCAACCGGTCAACGTTGCGCGCTATGACCAACAAAAATATGAAATTTTTGAAAAACTGATTGAAAAACAGCTCTCCTTCTTTTGGCGTCCTGAAGAAGTTGATGTTTCACGCGATCGGATCGATTTTCAAAAACTTCCTGAACACGAACGTCATATTTTTTTAAGTAACTTAAAATACCAAACGCTATTGGATTCTATCCAAGGGCGTAGTCCAAACGTTGCGCTGTTACCGTTAATCTCCATTCCTGAACTGGAAACATGGGTTGAAACCTGGGCGTTCTCCGAAACGATTCACTCACGCTCTTACACCCACATTATTCGTAATATCGTCAATGATCCGGCACTCGTCTTTGATGATATCGTGACTAACGACCAGATCCTGCGCCGTGCTGAAGATATCTCTAAGTACTACGACGATCTGATCGAAATGACCAACTATTGGCATTTATTAGGTGAAGGAAGCCATCAAGTCGAGGGCAAAACTGTCACCGTTTCCCTGCGTGAATTAAAGAAACAGCTCTACCTCTGCCTGATGAGCGTCAATGCCCTCGAAGCCATTCGTTTTTACGTGAGCTTTGCGTGTTCGTTCGCGTTTGCCGAGCGTGAGCTGATGGAAGGGAACGCGAAAATCATCCGTCTTATCGCACGCGACGAAGCCCTACACCTGACGGGCACGCAGCATATGCTAAACCTGCTGCGAAGCGGTGAAGATGATCCGGAAATGAAAGAGATTGCTGCTGAGTGTGAGCAAGAGTGCTTTGAGCTGTTTAAAAAGGCTGCTGAGCAGGAAAAAGAGTGGGCAGAATACCTGTTCCGTGATGGCTCGATGATCGGTATGAATAAAGATATTCTCTGCCAGTATATCGAATATATTACCAACATTCGTATGCATGCAGTGGGTCTTGAATTACCGTTCAAAACGCGCTCTAACCCAATTCCTTGGATTAACTCTTGGTTAGTCTCCGATAACGTGCAAGTGGCTCCACAAGAAGTTGAAGTGAGTTCTTATCTTGTCGGCCAGATTGATAGCGTTGTCGACACTGATGGTTTCAACGACTTCGAACTGTAATTATGGCGACTAAACCCGCGCGCATAACATTAAGTCATTCTGGAAAGATGGTGGAGCCAGAGCTCCATCACTCCAGCCTGCTGCAAACCTTAGAGCATCATCAACTGAACGTCGAATATCAGTGCCGCGAGGGTTACTGCGGATCTTGTCGGGTGAAATTATGTAAGGGGCAAGTTTGTTATGCAAACCAGCCCCTAGCCTTTATTCAGCAGGGCGAAATTTTACCCTGCTGTTGCCAACCCGATGGCGATATTGAGATCGAACTTTAGGTTATCAACGACGATTTACTCCAGAACAGGATCCAACCCTTGATAGATCAGGGTTACAGGTTGTGATATTAACCAGCGATGGACTAAATACATGGCCTGCAAGACTAAGACCTCTTGTAAACGTTGAGGTACATTCAGTAAGGCTTCAGAAATTATCGCGTGAAAAGAGTAGGTATGGTGGGGAGTAACGAGTAACAAGCCTACTTCACAAGTATTTATCAAAGGGCTTATTGCTAAGAATAGCTCCTGTTCCGCTAGTTTTTCGGTTATTTGTGTCGCCCACGTCTGGAAATTAACCTTTTCACTGTTCGCCTGAACACTTGCCCCGAGCAGTGGAACGCCCCCCTTCGCTAAGGTCCAATTCAGTAATCCGGCTGAAATCCCTTCGCTTAGTTGCAACTTGTAATGTTGTAGGCCCATCAATGTTGCGATCTCAGCCGCAAAGCCTCCCTTACCTTCAAAAAGTATAAAATCCTTAACTCTCGACTTTATCTCTTGCCAACAGACTTCCATTTCGGTGTGCTGACTCTGATTACCGCTGAGTTTTATTTCCACAATAGGCGCGGCTGCACGATAGCCTAAGGTTGTATTGGCGGGCAAGATGATATCGTCGAGCATGGCGGCAATAGCGCTTTCACCACGACCAAAAGTGGTCAATCGTAAGCAAGATAATTTTTTAGGTGTGGGAAAATAGTGAGTAAGCCTTGGTAACACTTGCTCGATAATCATTAACTTAAATTCAGCCGGTGGCCCAGGGGTAAAAAAGATTTGGCAATCATTAAGCTTTAAACGGAAACCACACGCCGTTCCATTACCATTAGGTAGCATTTCTGCAGACTCTGGGATATCGGCTTGTTTAAGGTTGATCTCTGCCATCTCCCTTCCCCGACGGGTGAAAAAGGCCTTAAGTTCTTCCAACCATTGGTGGTTACGGACTAGTCTTACGCCGGCCGCTTGCGCGGCAGCTTGTGCAGTGAAATCATCGCTGGTCGGCCCCAGCCCACCGTTAACGATCAACACATCGGCAACTCGACTACGTTGTTGAAGCGTTTCCACCAAGGTTGCTAAGCAATCCCCTGAAGTTGTGCGAAACGTCATCGCATAACCCGCCTCATAAAAGGTGCTGGCGAGCCAGACGGCGTTGGTATCGACAATTTCTCCATGTAGTACTTCGTCGCCCGTGGACAACATTTCGACCTTCATTGATCCAACCCCACATTATCTAACGTTTGGCTGAAACAATACCGCAAATCATGCCAGCTGCCCATCCTAATGCTAATGTGCGCCATGGACACTCGGTGACAAATTGATTGATACCTTTCACTCTTCGGCGACTTTTTGCAATAACCCCTTCTTTACTAGCTTCGAGAGACTCACGCGCTTGGTCGAGCGCTTGCTCGGCTTTGGCTTTCAAACCGAGATAGTAGGTATCCGTCAGGTCAACTTCCGCTGCCAATAACGCTTCAACACTTTCAGCGAGCGCAGATAATTGCTGTTGTAGATGTTCCTGTTGACGCTTCTTATACATAGGATCTCCTCATCAGATTAAGTTAGTTATTAACCGGCAACGAAATGCACGCTTTTTATTTATCGGTGCTACGCTTTATTAATCTTAGCACACGCTGCTTATCCCTTAATTTTATGCAAGAATATCGATTGACAGGATTACTCTGAAAAGCAGTAGTAAAACGAATTTTAAGCACGTTATAGTATCTGAAATACTCTATCGCGGAGGAGATCTTCCTCCATTCTTTCATAGCGCTAAGGAAATGTTTTCGGCATGAATCGTAGAAAGTTTGTTAAAGCCTCAGTTGCATTATCCACGTTAGGTGGCCTTTCTGGGATCTCAGGATTATTATCAAATCAGGTGTGGGCAGCGGATGGGATTGCCGATGGTACAGCGAAACAATTTAGCTTTGATAAGTTGAAAGCACATGCTAAACAACTCGCCAGCACTGCTTGGTCCGGTGCACCTGGCCCTCTCCCTGCAACCCTAGCCAATCTCACCCCTCAAGCCTATAACAGTATTCAATATGACGCGAAACATTCGTTATGGGCTAATGTCCCACATCGTCAGTTGGACGTGCAATTTTTCCACGTCGGGATGGGATTTAAACGTCGTATCAGAATGTTCTCCATTGATACCGCCAGCCAAGATGCGCGGGAGATCCATTTTCGACCAGAACTTTTCAATTACCACGACGCCAATGTTGATGTAAAACAGTTACAAGGGAAAACTGATTTGGGGTTTGCTGGATTCCGGGCATTTAAAGCTCCTGAACTAGCCCGCCGAGACATTGTAGCATTCTTAGGCGCCAGTTATTTCCGAGCGGTCGATGATACCTTCCAGTATGGACTCTCTGCACGAGGTGTAGCGGTAAACACCCTGACTCAACACGAAGAGTTCCCTGATTTTACTGCATTCTGGTTTGAGACTCCGAAAGCCGATGCCACCACTTTCGTGGTGTATGCGCTGTTGGATGGCGCTAGCCTTACCGGCGCTTATAAATTCACCATTGCGTGCGAAGATAAACGTACCGTAATGAAAATTGAAAACAGCCTTTATGCGCGTAAGGATATCGAGCAGTTAGGTATCGCTCCGATGACAAGTATGTTCAGTTGCGGCACTAACGAGCGTAGAATGTGTAATACCTATCATCCGCAAATTCATGACTCTGATCGTCTGGCAATGTGGACAGGTAAAGGCGAGTGGATCTGCCGACCGCTGAATAATCCACGTCAGTTATCTTTTAACGACTTCACAGACGAAAATCCAAAAGGTTTTGGGTTATTACAACTCAATCATAACTTTAACGATTATCAAGATGTTATCGGCTGGTATGACAAACGCCCGAGTCTATGGGTAGAACCGATCGGCAATTGGGGTAAAGGTGCCATTAACCTAATGGAGATCCCGACGACCGGAGAAACACTCGACAACGTGGTTTGCTTCTGGCAACCCGCTGCCGCGATCAAAGCGGGAACTGCAGTTGATTTTGCTTATAATCTCTATTGGAGCGCCCTACCACCGGTTGAGAGTCATCTATCCCGTGTGGTCGCTACGCGTACTGGTATGGGTGGGTTCCCGGAAGGCTGGGCACCGGGCGAGCACTTCCCTGACACTTGGTGTCGTCGTTTTGCTGTCGACTTTACTGGCGCCGAATTAAAAGACGCTGCACCAAAAGGGATTGAACCGGTGATTACCGTCTCCTCAGGCACCTTTAAACAAGTTGAAATCCTGTATGTCGAACCGACCAATACTTATCGTATTCTGTTTGATTGGTATCCGAACAGCGATAGCACTACGCCAGTTAATATGCGCATGTTCCTGCGCACCAAGGATCAAACGCTCTCTGAAACCTGGTTATATCAATACTTCCCACCAGCGGCCGATCAGCGCAAATATGTTGACGACCGTAAGATGACGGCAGGTAATTAATCCCCTCCCCGAATCGCAAATTCTGCGATTCGGGCAGCTTTTCTCACCTATGACTTCCGCTTTAATGCCCTTCGCCAGCCACAAGTATTTGCTATAGTAAAAGTAGGCAAGCTTCGCAATTATCACCTACTATTATTTTAATCTCGCTCAATTTTTTACTATAACAAAAGGAAATCGCTATGCGTAAAGCTGGTTTATTGATTATTGGGGTGTTAGTGAGTGGTTCCGCTATGGCAAACATGGCAGCTGGTCAGTCAGAAGGCGAACAAATTGCCGGCGTATGTACTCATATTAAATTGAATGCACACCCTATTGCTGAAAGTGATGCTAATACCATGAACGTCGGTAACGAGGTGCGTTTAGCCTTCAACCACGTATTGAAAAATAACCCACAACTAGCACAAAATCCATCTGATGAAAAAATCAATCAGTGTAAACAATTAGTGGGTCAATCCTTGCATCACTTGAAGAGTAAATCCATCTAATACCTCTCCCACAGCCTGGTGCAGCCGGGCTGTCCCTCTACATCGATTTACCCTTATTTTATAGCATTAAAAAGTTGCGATTAACTTTCGCAAGCGGTGCGCTACGTTCAAAGGAAGGTGTTATAAGGGAAAGAAAAGAGTGTAGAACTTGCACCTACTCAGCCCGACGGCTTTTCGGTGCAAAACTAGCGTTAGAACCTTACAGCAGTGGTTGAGCCATCTGAACTAAGGTAATCAAGGGTTGAGGGTAGAAGCCGGCAACAATAATTACTACGGCAGAGAGTAGTACGACAATTCCCCCCGCTGTATAAGCCCAATTATTATTGGTATCGCGACTACGTTGTTCTGGTCCTTTTAAGAATAAGCTGACTGTCACCCGTAAGTAGTAATAGAGGCCAATTGCGCTCCCCACGACTACCGCTGCAGTGAGCCACCAAAGCTGAGCCTGGACACCGTTCGCTAGTAAATAGAATTTACCGATAAAGCCGAAGGTCGACGGGATCCCTGCTAAAGAGAGCATCGAAACTGCCATCACACTCGCCAGTACAGGGCGCTGCCAGAATAATCCACGGTAAGAGTAGAGCGAGTCAGTATCGCTGCCATTAGCCGGTGAAGACATTAGGCTAATCACCCCAAAAGCAATAAGGCTACTGAATAGATACCCGATCAGGTAAATTCCTGTCGCTTCTAAAGAGAGTTGATGCGAAGGCGTTGCAATCAAAGCAATTAATAAATAGCCAAGGTGGGCAATCGACGAGTAGCCCATCAACCGTTTGATATTGCTTTGCGAGATCGCCATCAAGTTACCCACTAGCATGGAGGCTAAGGCAATCACAATCAGTACGACTCGAATCGATTCGTTATCGGCGACCGGTATGGAGACAAACAAGCGAATCAACACCGCAAAGATCCCAATTTTACTGGCTGTCGCCAAGAAAGCTGAAACCGGTGCAGGTGCACCTTGATAGACATCAGGGGTCCACAAATGAAACGGCACCAAGGATAATTTAAATCCTAACCCGATAATTAAGAGACCAAAACCGGTTATCAATAACGGTTGCTCGACCACCCCATCCGTTAGGGCTTTCGCTAAAGCGGGGAAGCCAAGACTGCCGCTTGCCGCGTAAATCAGCGCAATACCGAATAGCATAAACGATGAGGCTGCCGCAGACAGGATCATGTATTTTAGCGCCGCTTCCAACGAACGTTTTTGTTGGAAGGCATAACCGACCAAGCCGAACAGTGGTAGCGATAGCAGTTCTACGCCAATAAACAGTGAAGCGAAGTGATCCGCGTACGCCAAGACTATTCCACCTAGGCCCGCAATCAGGACTAATAGATAAAATTCATCCTTATGGTCGCTATAGTGCTCTAGCCAACGATAGGCAAAAGTACAGGTAGCCAAACTCGCTAAGATTACTAACCCACTGTAGAAGAATGCGTAATGGTCGGACCTTAACAAATCCGTAACTGTCGTAACCGATTGATGCGCTGGGATCCAGATGGAAAACAGCGCAAGGTTAAGCCCTATCACCGTTAGCGTTGCATTGAGAAAATGATTGCGACGCCAAGCAATGGAGAGCATCACCACTACCACAGTCAATCCAACGATTAACATTGGTAGCAGCGAGATCAATTGTTGAGAAGTTATTGTCATGGCGGATTACTGCCTTGTCATTGTAAGTGAAGCGTTAAACCAGTGCTGTATGGCACCCATGGTTGACGAAGAAGTATCGAGAATCGGTTGCGGGAAGATCCCTAACAACACTACCAATACCACTAAAATCAAGATCATGGTGAATTCACGTGCATTCATCGCCGCTAGCGGGGTCTCGGACTTAGGCGCACCATAATAGGCTCGCTGCATCATGATTAATGAGTAAACCGAGGCAAAGACTAAGCCAAAGGTCGCAATCACAATAATCACTGGCACCACTTGGAAACTACCGGTCAAAATCATAAATTCGCCTGCGAAGTTACCGGTACCGGGCATGCCAAGGTTAGCCACAGCAAAGAACAGCGACATTGCGGGAATCCATTTAATACGCGCCCATAATCCGCCCATTTGACGCATATCACGGGTATGCAGACGCTCATAAAGCTGGCCACAAAGAATGAACAGCGCTGCGGAGGAAAGTCCATGTGCAATCATCTGCACCACTGCGCCTTGATAAGCAAGTTGGCTGCCGGTGAAAATGGCTATTACCACAAAACCCATATGTGAAATCGAGCTATAGGCGATCAAACGCTTGATATCAGTTTGGGTGAAAGCCATCCATGCACCGTAAAAGATGCCGATCAATCCAAGTCCCATCGCAATCGGCGCGAACTCTGCAGACGCTTGCGGAAACAGTGGCAGGCTGAAACGTAATAGCCCATAAGCTGCGGTTTTTAACAGAATACCGGCTAAATCGACAGAACCCGCGGTCGGCGCTTGGCTGTGTGCATCCGGTAACCAACCATGCAGCGGAACAATTGGCATTTTTACCGCAAAAGCAATAAAGAAGCCGAGCATTAGTAAATACTGGACGTTGTGCGACATCGGCGTATTCAGCAGTTGCTCATAGGCAAAGGTCCAAACGCCGGTGGCCGAGTAATGCGTGAACACTAACCCGAGGATCGCAATCAGCATCACAAGGCCCGATGCCTGGGTATAGATAAAGAATTTGGTCGCAGCCGAAATCCGTGTCTTACCGTCAGAGGCTTTATGTCCCCACAAGGCAATGAGGAAGTACATCGGCACCAGCATCAGTTCCCAGAAGAAGAAGAAAAGGAACATATCTAGTGAGAGGAAGACCCCCATTACCCCGCCTAAAATCCACATTAGATTTAGGTAGAAAAAGCCTTGGCGCTTCTGGATCTCTTGCCAAGAACAGAGTACTGCCATTAAACCGAGCAGTGCAGTAAGCACTACCATTAATAGCGACAATCCATCAATAGCAAGGTGGAAGTTAATCCCGAAACGCGGGATCCATTGTGCAGTAAAGGATGACTGCCAGTGATCAACACCTGAAGTTTGAGTGAATGAAAACCCGCCTTGCGACCAAAGTTGCAAAGCAAGCGCTAGCGTTAGCCCCATTGTGACGAGCGCAACCCAGCGCGGTACTTTAACGCCTAAGCGTTCAGCCAGCCAGCAGAGTAAGCCGCCAACGAAGGGGAGGATAATTAGCCAAGGTAGTAACACGGCGTAGAGTTCCCTTTTTTAGTGATTCTGAGT
>Ga0157363_1006642_pt1 | contig 10904 bp, 18 predicted proteins | sample AttsexASBM1_FD_111477 | JGI IMG/M metagenome (GOLD analysis project Ga0157363, IMG submission 111477) | Fungus gardens microbial communities from leaf cutter ant in Ribeirão Preto, State of São Paulo, Brazil - Atta sexdens ASBM1 | ecosystem: Host-associated > Fungi > Mycelium > Unclassified ...
ATGGAGGAAGATAAGATAGGGATCAAAGAGTAGGCCGATCAATCCTCTACCTATACTGACCATGTAGACACTTACAACCTAAGATCCCGTTATCTGAATCTGCACACAAGCTCTACAAACTACGTCATGAAAGCACATTCACGCCCAATGTCCTGCGGAAGGAGCAGCATGGGATTAAGTTGCCCACTTTGTCACAATTCGAGGAGGAATTATTTGGCATTGTTTGAGCATTGACGCGAACTCAACACTTATCCGGAACCACACAGCTGTTATCTTTACAAATGGTCTCTACTTTGTTTCTCGCCTTTCTACTATCTATGGCTCTTCATTCTGCTCATTGTTGCGAGGGGGATTGCCAGACTGGGATCACAGCAGCGTTCATTAGGAAGTATTCGAAGCCTGTCCAATCTGTCTTCTCTCACCTTGTGGGTAATCTTGTACGAACTATCCCCGATCGTTCGTTGAAGCTTGTCACTCTTCCGCCGACAAGGCAACAGAAATATCCCAAAACTTCTCCCTATCTGTAGAGGAACCGCTATACCTTCTCGAGCCAATCAATTCAACTTTCTACCATACTGCACATGAATCCCTAAAGCACGCCATATTCCCTTCGTATTTTCATGGAAAGTGTCAAAACCCCACAACAGGAATTAATCCGCCTGGTTGTCCCAATCCCAACTGTCCTGTCATTTGTGGTACTCCCGGATCTCTAGTGTTCCACTATTCCGCACTTGAAACCATTGTTCATGCTGCAATCAAAGCCAACTATAAGCAAGTTATCGATCCTGGTTCTAAAGCTTTTTCTGAGACATTGTCTCGTGTACTACATGCTGGTGATTTGGACAATGCGGACAATACGTCTAGATCTCCTCCTCGTTTCGCGCATATCCTCAGGACATATGAAAAGCGTCACGAATACTCGGTCAATCGGACACTCTCAAGTATCCTATGCAGATTCTCAGGTCTATTAGACGCTCGATGCAATAATCGAAGGGAACCTGGATCAGATTCATGCGATTGGAGGGATGAAATGATACCTTATATACTGTCGTTTCCATGATGGCTCCTCGACTTGACTACTTGCCTTGAATACCCACGCTATGATTGACATTTATTTCCACTCCCATGGTATGCAGTTATCACTATCGTACATACAAAATCAATGCTATGCTATCATCGACACTGTTCTCCACTCTGCATCAGGCATGTGAAGAGAGGAAGATAGCTGCACAGGCTCCCAACTTCTCGATCATTTTGTCCCAGCCACGAATCCACTGCATATGTCATTTATATGTCATTTTCGAATCTTCTGAGTTGTGTCCGTTTGATTATATTCTAGAAATTCCTGCTAATGAACGTTCTCTTGAGTAGATTTCTAGCGAGTTAGTATAATGATAGTGTCAGTATCTGACTCTAATCATGATCACTACACAGAACAATAAGAATCATGTGATATGAATTTAAAGCGCTTGCTCTTGTCTATCATTTATAAACAATAACCATGTCAGTCCGCGACAGCAGTGAAGAGCGGACACCACTTTCTTTTTCCGAGAGGCCAGAATGGTCAGACGTAGTTCCGATCCCTCAGTACGAAACCAATAGCCCCATTGCGCAGATCCTTTATTCTCCTGCATGTTCGTTCATGAAATCTCATGATATTTTTTGCACTAACTAACTGTTGACAGACAAGGATGCTACGGAATACTTTCGTGCCATAGTAAAATCCCAGGAATACAGCAAACGCGCCCTCCAGCTTACAGAATACATTATTCATCATAATCCAGCACATTACACTGCATGGTAGGCTCTATATTATAGTCTCTCTCGTTATCATATCTCCTACTGGAATACACAGGCAATACCGCTATGAAACCCTCCTCGCTCTCTCATCTTCGCTCGAAGCCGAAATCGCCTTTATGGACCCACTCACGATCCGATATCTCAAAACATATCAAATATGGCATCATCGCAGACTGCTCTTAACACATCTTCGTAATCCGATACCTGAGCTCAGGTTCATTGAGAGATGTCTCGAAGTAGACTCAAAGAACTACCACACATGGTCTTACCGTCAATGGTTGTTGGCTTATTTTATCGATGACGATGATCTATGGAGAGGTGAACTAGATTTTGTAGAAAACGCTATCGGTGATGATGTGAGGAACAACTCTGCATGGCATCATCGATACTTCATTGTTTTCGGTTGTCGTGTAAGGCCAGGTGAAGAAGATCGAGCGAGAGTGGCTAGGAGAGAATTGACGTACGTTTTGTTAACTCAATCTACTTTGTATCTCATGCATCAGAATAGTTTCACGAAACAAAGTATCTCTCTCGCGCCAAATAATCCGTCCGCATGGAATTATCTTCGCGGTATCTTGGATCACATGAAACTACCTTATTCTCTCCTCGCCCGATTTGTCAAACCATACACTGTTCCTCTTGGCTCCCAACGCGTCGATGTAGTTGACCTTGAGAATCCTCCACCGTCTCCTGGTGCCCAGTTACCATGTGTCCATGCCCTTGAATTTATGGCGGATATACATGAACAAACTGGTGTTAAAGATAATATCTTGAGAGCTGTTGAAGTAAAGAGTTCTCCATTTATTGTTTCCGGCTGTTTGTAACTTTTCTTATAGCTTTGGAGGTCACTTGCCAACGAACACGATACTATCCGCATCAAGTGTGTCAATTCTTTCTTTCTGAGGTTATGTCGACTGATACTTTTCTTAGATATTGGGAAAGCCGAATTCGGGGGGCCCTGAGCTCGACAACAGGTCGTACCTGAATTTAGTGGCCGCCCTTTCAACAAGGTCAGATTAGAAGTCTGAGGGAAATGAGAACTAGACTAGGGGACGGGTAAGCAATAGCGTCATTATGTTGAAGGCACAGTCGTTTGCCATCGTAGCTGTAAAGATCGGTTTAGTGCAAAGAATCATGACAATGAGGGATGTAGACATACTGGTTCCTTTATTGACGAAACTCCTGCCAATCAATAGTGAAATCCCACAAGATCGTTTCGTGGCCGTTGTGTATTTGTGTGTCTATGCAAAGGTGGATTTTGCGATATGGGTGTTTCGGTCGGTCCACAAATCCCGCGACCGGCGGAGTAGGATAGATCTAAGGATGTTGACTTGAGAGTTCAGCTCTAGAGCTATTGACTTGAGCTCTGTTGATGATTCAATCCACGTGCCGCCACGACTAGGCTTTTCTACTTATGATCACTACGTCGTACGGCCGTAATAATACTTAATACTACCTTTCATCGGCACCTTCAATCATGTCAGATTCATCACGAGTACCGGAATCTCCGATACCAAACAGCCACACAAACTTTGACGCAGAGATCACAATATCTCAACTCCGTGAAGAGCTACGAAGAGCGCGAGAAGAGAAAGACTCCCTCGCTTCACAACACCAGACTTTGTTGTCTAAAGTATCGAATATACGGAGTACTTTAGGTGCCAAACTCAAACAGGATGCTGTACGCAACTATATTATATTTTTAACCCAGTCATCACCACCTATTCATTAATCTAAATGCTTTTTCTCTAACTATCGCGTGCAATGTCATTGTGTACACCAGGAAGAACTCGATCGTCAAGAACAACTTATCAGCCAATTGACTTCTGAACGAGACGACCTCTCCTCCACCCTCCTCCTCCTGCAATCCGAACTACGCACCTCCAACTCCGAGCTTGAATCTGCTAACACTAAATACGATACTCTTCGCTCTCGAATCCAAATCTCAGCACAAGAAAACCTCCATCACGAGCGTGAAGTCCGTGATCTCCAAAATCAATTGGAACAAACAAGACTGGAAAGAGATGAATGGAAGAGAAGTTGTGAAAGGGAGACTGCTGTTGTGGAAGAAGTCAGAGTCGAATGCTTAGAGATTAGGAGGGAGCTGGAGATGGTTAGAGGCGAGGAGGAGAGTACTGTTGAGCGGTTGGAGAAGGAGAGGGAGAAGGCAAGGAACTTGCAATCTGTGTTGCAAGATTTTCAGGCTGGTGAGTGATTTCGAAGACATGTGTAATCTCACGATGGTTGTAGTTAATCAACTTGGGTCATGGCTCCTAGCAAAGGATCATGAACTACGACAAGCTGTCAAAGATTACGAGTCTCAACTGGTGCAGGTGACACAATCACTAGCAGAATTCAAACTTCGTGCACTCAATGCAGAAGTACGTTTCTTCCATGTCGAGGAACTACCCTAACTCATCTATGATCTGAAAGCTGAGACTGGAAGAGTCTGAATCTACAACTTCCCGTACCCTCCAGCTGGAGAAGGAGCTTAAAGAGAAGAATCTTCTAATGGGAAAGCTCCGACACGAAGCAGTCATCATGAACGAGCATTTGATCGAGGCTCTTCGTCGCCTCCGTCGTTCCTCCATGGAAACCAAATCCTCCGTCGATGCCCGACTGGTTACAAACATTTTGTTACAGTTCTTGACTACTCCACGGATGGATACTAAGAGATTTGAAATGTTATCTTTGTTGGGTTCAATTCTGAATTGGGGTGAAGAAGAAAGAGAGAAAGCAGGACTGCAGAGAGCTGGATCTCATACGGTGAACCCCCATAAGAGTGCAGTGTGGACAGGTGGAGAGGGCGGAAAGAGTCCAGAGTTAGAGAAGACAGATGAGACTGAGGTGAGCGATTTACGATCAATTCGAGTGTGGCTGAGCGCTGATAGCATCACAGTCATTCTCCCATCTATGGGTAGAGTTCTTGTTGAAGGAGGCAAATAGTATAAAACAGCCGCCTCCAACGCCATCTATCACAGCGTCATCGTTGCCTGGAAGCCCGACCTTGGGTCCCTCGGCTGCTAGACCACCACAGACACGACGGTTGGCATCCATAGGATCAGTTGTATCAGCTGCAACGGCCAGTACACCGGAACTAGTGAACGGGAAAGGCAAAGGGCGAACGAGCGACTAGTTCATCGAGGTTTGGCATCTTGGATGAATTTGAGCTGCATTTTGCCATTGTTTTGTCATATCGTTAATTTTGATCTTCTGCGAGTGGTGATGGCCTAAAAGAGATAGATGCAGAGAAAGACGCGTGTACGAGGCAAAGCAATGAATAAGGGGCTTAATCATAATCTATGCCTGCGGAAAGAATAAGGATCTAAGACGCCCAAGAGGAAAATGCTCACCTCCTCCACCCTCGTCTCCTCCCCCACCATCACCAAGGTTATCAAAATCATCATTCTCGCCGTTATCAAAGTAGTTCTCTGCGTAGTCATTATCATATTCCTCGTCGACGTCATAGTCTTCGACTTGCTCGTCTGAAACTTGAGAGCCACGGTCGTTGTCAGACTTGTCCTTGAAGTGTCGTGAGTATCAGCAGGGGAGATAGATAGATAGGGTGCTGGCCAACATGCCTGATCATTGTCCTCATCGTTAAACTCATCCAGGTTTATTGCGCGTTTGGACAATCCAGATTTAGCTTCGGCTGCAGGGGGATGAGTAAGCCGATCAGAATGGTAACGGAGAAGATCACATTTTCGTTTTCTGGGTGGATTGAAATAATCATTCAACACCTCGGTTGGAAAAAAATCAGGATTCAGATCACGTCTTCTGAGAGCGGCTCGAGCCCCTTGCGAGGGGCGATATTTGTCTGAATAGCGAGGAAGCTCATTGTTCTGTGTGCGCTCAACGACGTAGTATGGCGAATTGCGCAAGCGCTGAGAGAAACTGAGCTGAAGCTGAACAACGCTCTGCTCATCTTTTGCCAGATCTGTAGACACAGGTAAATGCCTAGGCTACCTTGTGGTCAACAACATAGAACATCCCCACCACAAACCAGATAGATACGCACTGGATAAAGCTGGGTTGGGTCCCTCGAAAGGTTCTGTATGTCTGCAAAAGACAGACCCATAGGTGGCAGAGTTGCAGCTCCGCCTCTGCCCCCTCCACGGCCACCTCTGCCTGTTCCGCGCCCGTGCGACATTTGCAGGTCGGAGCAGGGATAAACTAGGCCAAATACTCAGACACGCTTTTCAAACTCCGCCACCTCCTCACATACAACCCCTCCTTTCTTCCCTTCCGCCACCACCACCACCTCCCTCTCTCAACTGCATCCTGTTGTATTTCTTCTCAAAGCCTCATATTCTTAGCTTGACCATGGACAAGTCTCTTGAAGAGGTTTGTTGGTTTTGACTGCATCGCTGTCAGTCATGCAGTTTGACTCAATTAAATTTTCTCCCTCTCGACTAGATCATCACCTCTAATAGGTCCAGCAAGCGCCGTGTCAACTCTCGTCGCAATACTGCGCGAGCGCAACTGCTTGGAAATGGCCCTGCTACTCGTGCTCGTGCAGCCGCAGCTGCCATCCCAGTAAAACTTGCTGCCACTCAGGCAGTGCCTACAAGCGCCGACAAGATTATCGTTTCCAACCTGCCAGCTGACGTGAATGAGGCTCAAATCAAGGTTGGTATAGTCAAGGTCGGACAGCAATGAGGCTGATATGAAACCATATACTTAGGAATTGTTCACTTCAACCGTTGGCCCTACAAAGGAGGTCAACCTCAGTTATGACGCATCCGGTCGTTCCAAGGGTGTCGCTGCAGTTACCTTTTTAAAGAAGGGTGATGCCAACAAAGCGTACTCGCAATACCACAACCGATTGATCGATGGAAGTTAGTGTCCCCTCCCACTTGCCCCCTCTTGATCGCTCTTTTTCGACACCCTCTATTTTCCCTTTATCCTCTACCTATCCCACTTAGCGCGTGAACCGTCGTGGCTCCCTGTCTCTGTTCATTCGTGAGAAGATGTGGCCAAACATTTGCTGTGCAAGACTCACCACCCCTGGTCTCTGTGTTGGGTTTCTCCATGTTCCTGCAGAGTCGTTCTACCCCGGTGTTCATGCCTCGAGGCTGGGCCTCCCTACCCTTTACGATGAAAGGTGGTCTCAGATTTGATCTCTTACTTGTTCCGGGAGGGGTCATTTGGGATGATTGCTTGATCGGTCGAACAACCGAGGACACCATGGCATGAGCATGTATGCGCTGACCTTTCGTCACCGCTTGCTTAGTGCACGCTCATTTGTTGTTCGTTCGTTCATCGTTGTCTGTTCAATCGCATCGTATGTGACGAGGCGGTCAGCATATTATAACTGTTGCAACTGTAGCAGTAGCATCTCCTCTTCACGGCTGTCAGCTGTATATCGGAAGGGATATGTTTCCCGCAGTTGACATGACTTGAGGTCTCTCGAGTCCTAGCCGCCTGGATGCTTCGCCAAAGGTGATAGTAGGCGTTTTGTATTTGACTCCATGTTTGCGGTTTTCTCGAAATTGGGCTCCGTCGGCATTATGGGGTGGTGATATTTTTTCAACGTTTTACAAGTCGATCAGGCAAAGTTCAAAGTGATGACGGGTATTCAAGTGGTCGTATTCTCAAGGAATTCCTATATGATGCAGCACGTTTGGAAAGGGAAATATGAACAGAGACAAAGCCACGAAATTATTTGGTAATGGCTCTTGATGTGTTTCACTTCGGCGCCCTCTTTCACTCGCCTTTTGTATTCCTGCTCAGTTGGTTCGCGTCCCTTGTGTCGACTGGAAACTGATCGCTTGTGCTCTCTCCCCTTCCGCTACGTTTATCCTGAACAGAGCGACCAATGAAGATCGAAATTGTTGTTGATCCTTCGCGCCCTCCTCCCTTATCTGCAAGAGTTACACCCGCAGCCGTAACGAACGGTGCTCAAACCAAGTACATCCAGTTCATTGTCTTTACCGTTCCGTTCGGACTGATTGTGAACCTGATAGGATTGCTGCTGCTACTGGACGAACTGGTAACCCAAGACGTCGACGTGTTAGGAGGGGTGACAGGCCGCCAAAGTCAGTTGCAGATTTGGATGCTGAGATGGAGGTTTGTCCCTTTCTACTTTTGAATGTGAACTGTAGTGTTGACATCGAACTTGAAGGATTATACTGCCGCGAATGCTCCTACTGCTGTTACTACGGCATCCGCTTAATCTCACATTATGTCAGCAGCTGAGGAGTGAAATAAAAGTGTAGGACTTTTATCTTTCTCACTTCTATGCCCAATCCCTGTCCGTATTTCGTATGTTGCTTATGTTGATATCGATTTTCGTGATTGTCATACCTCTCTTCCACTTGAGGCTGCTTTGTGTCCCTCGGCGTTTCTTAAATTGAGTCGTGTGTCTAGGTACTTAATTCATGTTCACTGTTCCCCTTCGTGAAGGGCTTAGGAAGTAGGGGCTGGTGTGCTGGGCTAGCCTGACTTAATAATTTGGTTTAAGATACTGGTTCTCACGCTTGCTATAGTCACGCGCTCATGGTATCCTCTTCTTCGTCCTTACCACCTGCTCCCTCTTGGACTGCAGAAACTGCAGAAAAGAAGCAACACAGTCAATCTCAATCACGAAATCCTGTGGCTTTGCGCCTCTACAAAGTTCTTAGCACCAACTTCGAAAGTGCAGCGACCCGAGGGGCACTACAAACGCTCTCAGATCTCTACGCACCGCAGATAAAAGGGAAAGAACCTAGAAAACGCGATGAAGAAGAAGATGATGATGATGAGTGCTTGATGCAAGATGGCTCCAGAGTCCCAGGTCAACTGTCTGCTGAGCTTGTTTCTGGGGATATTGCAGCACGGGCACGGAAACATCTACGGAGGGACATGGAGAAAAAATTAGCTGACGGAAGCCGTCAATTTCTCAAAGCATTGGGTGAAGTGGACCATGTGCGTGGCTTCTGTTAATGCGCATTCTTGGTGTCACTCCTCTTGATATCTTGATACCTAGAAACTGAACGAATTACAAGTTCATCTTAGCGCTATGCATGTTAGCTGCAATGAGGCTGAGGCTCAGCTGAATCTGATGGAAGGGCCAAGCAGAACGTTGTTGGAACGTGCAAGTTATCTTAGGGATCAGAGGCAAGAGGCATCCTACTCAGTTTCTGAGTGAATCATTGAACTATAGTGGTTAGGAAGGACGTCGAGGCCAAGAAATCAATCATTGATCTCTTCTTGACCAAGTTTACTCTTACAGAAGAAGAGGCAGGAATCATCAAATCTGGGGACGCACCAATCGGTACCCGTTTTTTCCAAGTGATGGATAAGATAGACAAGATCAGAGATGATTGTCGTGTGCTAATGGTGGGTGAAGAAGGACCAACACAGTCAGGGTGCGCATCTTTTTATCTTTTCCCTCGCCCCTATAGGTATTTGTCGAGGTACTCATATGGGTTGCAGGATAGATATCATGTCCACAACTTCATCCTACCTAGAACACAGCTATGGGAAGCTTTCCCGTTGGACCTCCCATAAATTTCGGCAAGTCGGAGGAGAGATGCAAGTCGAGATTGATCCAACGCTGTGTGAAGCTATTCACAGGCTCAAGAAGAGGCCCGAACTCCTAACGTACGCCCTCTGTGAAGTGCTGTTCATTTAGGCTTACGTGTTTCTTATCAGTGAAGCACTAACCAACCTCTGTGAGACACGTCAAACCACACTCCTTTCGTCTTTCATCATTGCCTTAACACGTGGTGGACCATCGGGTTTACCTCGGCCTATTGAGCTTCATGCCCATGATCCCATACGGTACGTAGGAGACATGTTAGCCTGGGTGTATCAAAGCATCGCTGCAGAGCAAGAATTTCTCGAAAGCCTCTTCGATCTGCGAGCCGCTAAGCGTATGGTTGGCAGTGTACGCAAGTTTGGATCTGGTGAGGAGGAAGAGTGGATTCAAGAACTGCTGGACCTGGTTGTTGGAAAGCTTTGTTTTCCGTTGAAGGTACGTGATCAATAACTGTCACTTGATGGGATTTAAGCAATTGCAGATGAGGGTGCAACAAACTGTTCGCTCCCAAGAGAGCAGCATTGTATCTTACAAGATTGCCAACCTCCTCCAGTTCTACCGAACTACAATGCGACGCACGATTGGTGACCAAGCCATTCTGACGACAAATCTCCATGAGTAAATTCTCCCATTCTCGTCCATTTCCAATTCTTGAGTTCTGACAGATCGTCAGTATCACTGACCTCGCATACAAAGTTTTCTACCAATCCATACAGGGACAAGGGCACGCTGTGGCTCGTGTGCACCTCGTATGTATTCATTACCCTTATGCCTAGTAGTACTGAGAATGAATTTCATGCTTAGGACGCTGATGATTTATCTCTTACCCCTCCTCTTGCTGTCTTGGACCACTGCCAAATCCTACGCAATATTATGACCGTCTATCAATCGTATTTGTCTGATGGTGAAGATAAGAGTGAACCTCAGACAGGGTTCTCCAGGGTCCTCGATATTATGATTGACCCCGTTGTAGAGACATGTATAGCAGCTAGCGAGAGAAAGAAATTTTTGCGACCGAGATGGGATCAGGCGGTGTTTGTGTTAAATTGTCTGAGCTATCTCCTAGTGAGTTCTCTCTGGACAAATGCCCTTTTCACGCTCATTTGAACACCCTCGGTATTAGACTGTCCTTGAGCCATTTCCATTCACTGTAACAAAACAGGAGGTGATTCGTGATGCGCTCGACGCACGGATAACGGCTCTGGTAGATGAACATGTGCATTTCACTTTCTGTTTTGGATAAGGAATATAAGCTGAAATGGTTTTTTGGCTAGTATATCAATATCATAAACGACGCGGGCATCTATCAAGCGTACCAGACCTGTCAAGACCATATCACAGATGTTGATTCTTCCCGCCTTAGCCTCGTGAATAGCTTACTAATAATAATCTCACTAGGAGCCTCTTTCCCGAGTGTCCTCCATGCGGCCCGCAGATCTACAAAGCACTCTCCGAAGTTTTTCAGCATGGCTTTCGAGTTCGGAAGTATTACACTCACCCCGACTTTCACATCTGCTAATGCAGAAAATACACGAGATGATACATCAAGAAGCCCTCAGAAGAGTTGCCAAGGCGTATAAGA
>Ga0157363_1006643_pt1 | contig 10903 bp, 9 predicted proteins | sample AttsexASBM1_FD_111477 | JGI IMG/M metagenome (GOLD analysis project Ga0157363, IMG submission 111477) | Fungus gardens microbial communities from leaf cutter ant in Ribeirão Preto, State of São Paulo, Brazil - Atta sexdens ASBM1 | ecosystem: Host-associated > Fungi > Mycelium > Unclassified ...
CAGTTTTTTACAATAAAGCCTCGAATTTCGGAAAAAAACGGCGGAAGCAAAGTTGTACACCTAATATTACCTTCTGTTTATATTATATTAAGTTTTTTTTACCTTCAAAGAAGAATGATTTATTATATTGTTTTTCTCTTGTTGTTTGCTTACTTAGATGTTAATTCACCTTGATCTTCAATGACTAAATATGATATTAAATCATATCAGAGCAATTCGCGTTTTATGTTACGTTAACGAACTCATGCTTGTAAGTCACATTGAAAGTCAACCCTTTCAAGGCGGGCGGCGTGTTCGGTATCTCTGATTCACTACGTCTAGTTATATCGTCTAATCGCATCGATGAAAAATCGATGAATCCACGAGACGTCGATTTCTAAACGACGCATGCGTTACGCGTAATCGATTAAAAAATATCAGATCATCATGGATACTCTAACTGTCTAGTCGACTGCACGTATCGTCTCGGAAAATTATCGCCGCGCTACCGATAAGATCCTTTCCGTATCCACTGTAAACACGTTCGCCCGCGTTTTGAGGCCTATTCAATAAAAATTTGAAAAGCAGAGATTTCATTTTTCTTTCTCGAGTCAAGTGCATTAATATCGCTGGAAACGCTCGGACGGTGATAGCCTGACCGCGCCATTACGAATTCATCGTGCGCGCATCAAGATCACCAACACATGTACATCGAAACCTTGGATGCAGTTTATGAAGGCATAAAATCTATAACTAATCTGGATGATTGTAACACTACGATGTGATAGACACGCTAAGAATTGTTCTTTGCAAAATATATTTAAAATATTTAACTGGTGATCGCGACGCCAGGAAGAATTGTAAGATTTTAAATAAAATGTATGTTAAGTCACATTAAACATGTTTTTATTTCCGCTACTCTGACCAGTAGACATATAAATAAATAAATAAATAAATATATATATATAGAGCAGATGGAGTTGGAAATGGATAATAATCTGATAACTGTTTATTTCTATTAAATATCAGTCTGATAATTGTTAAATATTAGTTCGATAGCTATTTAATAGATATACGTTTAATTGCGCTTCAATGCGAAGTGCTGCAAACGACAAAAATGCTGAGGTGGAATCTTTCGAGCGCGACATCTTCTCATATACTTTTGGCTGAGATATACACTTTTATTCGAGGCATTATACTTTTTGCCACTGATATATTGATTATGATATATTGATTATAATCTAATAGTTGATGATTTAATTGTAATTGATAAATGCTGAAGTTTATATAGAATCGTTCGAACACGTGATATATTTTTCGGCTAAGGTATAACTTTTTGACCGGAGCGTTGTACTTTTCTTTGTATTAAGCAGGGTAGTTTGCTCAACCAAATTATGCTTCATGTTCTCACTTACGCTGTCGAATTGTTATTTGACTAAATCTTATCATTTTTATATCATTATGTGAGCTTTTTATTAATGATGTTAGATATCTCATGTCCTGAAAAAAATCTTAAATTATGCTAACAATCCAGCTACACTTTGATAAAATTGCAAATGTTGCATTTTTGCAAGTGTTGTATCAAATTACATTGATGATGATGTCATCACCAAAACATGTTAATATCCTTGAAAAAATTTCTTATATTACACTGACAAAGCAGTTGTATATTAGCTGATATTGCACTATTTGGCAACATCGTATTTGTATCAAATTATTGTATATTCATGATTATCATTCTTGAGAAATCTTAAATTACGCTGATAGGGTCATATTGAAACTTGCAAATTTGCTGACCTTGCAATTTGCGATATCAGCAAATCTGAAATTCATACGTGTACTCTAGGCACGTTTGTTACATTTGATTTTATGGCTTGGTAGAGACATATTACCGACCTGCATGTCTACAATATTATCCGCCAAATTTTAGGTCTAAAGATTCTCTCTGTAATTCTTCTGATAATGATGAACAAATTACTACATTGAAAGACATGGATTCATATTCAACCGTAAGTATTTTATTTATACTTGTTCGTGAAAAATTTTTCTCTATAGATGGCTTATTCGTTTGTCGTTCTCCATTACAGCGCGTGTCTTCACATACAATTTGTGAGGACGGCGACATTCATGTTGGAACGGAGGAGCTATTAAAATACCAAAAATATATATGTAAAAATAAATATGTAATAATAAATAAATATGAATTAATCTGGATTAACTCTGTGTTCAAAATTATTTATTCTCTCTACATTTCTTTCTATTTCTGCGGCATCGGCATTACATGCGCGTCATGCAAGATATCGTCATCATCGCGCTCTTTAAAATAATAATATAATTTGGTAGAATAAAAAATATTTCTGCATGAATAATCGTAGGTAATAAACGCTAGGTGATAAAGGAAAGTTAAAAGGAGGGGGGAGAGATGAAATCACAGAAGGTGACTTCGATTCTATTTTTCTTAATTCGATTACTTAGAATAGATGATATCCTCAACCAGTTATCAAGTAACATTTGGTTTAATGCTTTAGATTTAAAAAGTGGGTAAAAGTGGTTGGCAAATAAAGATTCGTCCTCAAGAGAGAAAACGGTTTTTTCGGTCGGTAATGGTTTATAATTTAAAGTTATGCCTTTTGGTCTGTGTAATGCTCCTGCGACATTTGAGCGAGTAATGGAACATATTTTTAAAGAATATCTTTATAAAACTTGCTTAGTTTATCTTGACGTGATTATTTTCGGAAAAAGTTTTGAGATGTTAAATGGCAAAAAGATTTTCCACCGTTTAAGGAAAATAAATTTAAAAATTAATCCAAAAAAATGTGTTTTCTTTAATAAAAAAATTAAATATTTTGATCATATGTGATATCGGAACAGAACATTACTACGAATCCGGAAAAAATAAGTTCTATGAGGGACTGGCTAATTTCACAAAATAAGAAACATTTAAGAAGTTTCTTTGTATTTTGTTCTTATTATCGTAAGTTCGTAAGAGAATTTTCTTCTTACACGAAACCACTTTATATACGAACGGAAAAACTAGGTTTGTTTGGAAGGAAAAATGTCAAGTTCATTCAATGAATTAAAGCAGGCCTTAACTTCCTCTCCAGTTTTATATTTCCCAAAGTAGAATTTTTGATGCTGATGCGTCGAATCAAGGAATTGAGGCAGTTCTACCATAAAAACAAATTGGTTTAGAAAATGTAACTGCATATTTCAGCCAAGTATTAAACAAAGTTGAAAGAAATTATTGTGTTATGCAAAACGCGAAACTTTTAATCATAGTGCAATCGGTGAAATCGTTTTATCATTATTTGTATGATGAAAATTTTTAATACGAACAGAGCATGTCGCTTGAATGGCTAATCTTTTAAGATCTAGAATGTTAGCATTGGGTGGAAAGACAACAATACGATTGAGATCATTTATCGTAAAGATCTTTCTCATAAAAACATATTGTCGAGATGACTTGTATGATCAATGTCGTTATTGTGCTAATGAAGCTGAAGCTGGAACTGAAAGAAGCCACAAGCAAGAAAATTATATTGGAAAAGTCCTATTGAAGATATAATAGTTACGTGAATTGGCATGAGAGATGGAAGGTCTTTGCATTTCCCTATTTCTGTCCAAAAAGAAAACGGATGAGGAGCGTGGCAGGAAAAAACGGAGGATACTTCTATCAAAGTATGTTGATCCTACTGAGATTCTTTTTAGGAGAGAGGTTCTCTCTGAGGTTAAGGGAAGAGTTCTCTATAAGAGGCGGGGACCCTTAATCTAAAGAAGAAGATTCTCCTATTAACTGTACCCAGAAAATCATAGTGCAAATTTTGGAAAAGCTGCATAATTTTTCTACAGGCGGGCATTTTGGCATCAATATGAATTCAAAAAGATGAAGAAGCAGTTTTATTGAGCGACATGAAAGAGAGATGTAAAACATGCAAGATCTGTCTGGTTAAATCTGGTTAAAAGAGGCCCAGCTGGAAAGGAAAATCTCCTTTACAGACATACCAGGTGTACAAGTATGAAATGATGATTTTTTTCCCAAAAAAAACACGTTAAATTCGGAAGAATGATAAAAAGAGATTTATTCAAAGTATGTTTTCCCATCTTTCGGGCAATTTGTGGATATCACGCCAGTAAAAATCTTCCCCTTTTGCCGCAAACTATTCATCGAGCCATTTTTTCACATCTTCGTACGAACCAAAGCGCTCAGCAAGTGCGTGACCCATCGATGCAAACAAGTGGTAATCGGAAGGAGCCAAGTCTGGTAAGTAAGCCGCATGGGGTAGAACTTCCCAGCTGAGTGCTTTCAACGTCTCCCGAACTGGTTTTGCCGTATGTCATGGAGAAAAATGACTTTGTATTGCCTCTTTTGGTATTCTGGTCGTTTTTTAAGCAGCGAATTCAAATCGATCAATTGTTGTTGTAGCGTTTGATATTAACCGTTTCGCCAGGTTTCAATAACTCATAATAGACCACATTCTTCTGGTTCCACCAAACACAGAGCATCATCTTCCTGCCAAAGCGATTCGGTCTTGCGGTCGATGTAGATGATGCGCCTGGGTCCCATGATTTTTTGCGTTTGGGATTCTCAAAAAAAATCCACTTTTCATCCTCAGATATGATGCAAGAATGACTTTCTTCTGTATCGTTAGAGTAAAATTTCACATGTGTTTTTGCGCCTCTCCATCTGTCTCTCGTTCAATTCATGTGGCATCCATCTGCCGACTTTCTGAATCTTTCCCATCTCTCATAGGTGATTGGAAACAGCTTGTTGACTAACGCTCAATTGCTCTGTGAGTTGTTTTTGTGTTTGTGAATCATTTTCATCCAGCAATGCTTACAATTCCGCGTGTTCGTACTTATTGGGCGGTTTTCCGTGTTCCTTGTCTGCAACATCGAAATCTCCAATTTTGAAACGCTGAAACCATCGTTCACACGTTTTTTGCGATGGAGCATGTTCATCATAAGCTTCTCCAAGTAATCGGTATGATTCCGCAGCAGTTTTTTTCAAATGAAAACAAAAAATTAATTTTGCCCGCGAATGCTCCTTATTTGATACAAATTTCGTCATATTAAACACAGCAACACAATACTATACAAACACTTTTCAATCAAATCACTTTGCGCGTTTGACACTTGTTGATGGTACAATAAAATGGCGTATAATGTTAAATCTTTGTACTTTATGCAATCTTTGTACTGCATTGGTGCGCCATCTGTTTCTCAAATCGTCATTTCATACTTATACACCTGGTATAATATAGGAGTCCCATTTAAAAGGATTCAAATGGATTTTCTCGATCGTTTATAATCTCTCAATAACTTCTGCTGGGAATAAATATTTATTTATCATTATTGATTGCTTTACTAAGTGGGTAAAAGCTTTTCCTTTAAAGAATATAAGACCTAGAGCTTGCAGAAACTTTCTTAAATCAAATATTATTTCCAGGCATGGAGTTTCCCTAGAGGTTCATGCCGATCAGAAAAGGAATTTCGAATCGAAAATCTTCCGTGAGTTGTCACGTTTAGGAATTAAAAAGACGAAGACTGCTTTGCATTCTTAGTCAAATGGACAGGTGGAACGATAGCATCGTACCATTTTGAATTACTTGGAGAAGTTTGTCTCTGGAAACCAAAAATATTGGGATCGGTGGATTCTGCTATGTCTATTAGCGTACAGATCTTCCAAGCATGAAAATACTAGGATAACCTCGATAGAACTATTATATTTTGCTCAGAATCTTCTCTTCCATTAATTTGTTGCATGGTAGCTCTCCTGAGATTGAGGAAATCAATTTCTTTGAAGGCTATTTAACAAAGATAAAAAGGAAGCTGGGAAAGATCCACGAAAGTATAAGGAAGCGAGTGAAGATTAAATCTTCATAAATGAAGATCTGATACAATCAAAGGGCCAGGTAAATCTATATTAAGAAAGGGGCAGAAAGTCTGGCTGTATAATTCTCGACAAAGTGAAAGAAGAATTCCGAAGAGTAATTGGAAAAGCCGTAAGAGTAATTGGAATTGCGTAATAAAGAAATTAAGCGACGGTATTGCAGGTCGAACAAATGTAAAAATAAAATAATATACTCTGATAGGGTTAACACCTTACATTGAAAGGCATTTAGAAAAAAATGAACAAATAAATAAATAAATAAAATATAGCAAATCGGAAATCTGGAATAATTTAATGGAAATAATAAAGTCTACATTTAATTGTATAGCATAAGCTGTGAGTAGTATGTGGGCAGCCATGGGGCATCAAAACAAGCCCCCCTCCGCGTTCCTCTCCTGGGCGTGGGAGACGGGTCAGTCAGGAAAAAGACGCGATTGATTGAGGAGTGAAGGGTGGGGATAATAAGATAATTAAATGTTGTGTTCTTAGTTCGCCCTATACTTGACAAAGATCTAATGGCTCACACTGTACCTAACCTAAAGCAATTGGAGAAGGGAGGTGGTAGGAGGACCTTTGACAAAATGGAGGGTAAAGTTCGAAAAAATGAGTGGAGATTGAGACTGTAACATTTATTGTCGTGAGATCAAAGTACGAATACTGGGCATGAATAGCGGGTTTTATGACATGTCATTTTTTTTATTGGCGCGGCACAATGCCTCCGATGTGTTAACATTTGTGAATGTTTTTATTTACCCGATATAAGTTTAAATCCGCTGTTTATAAGCTGCTCATAAGTGGCATTAGTGAGCGTACAAAGCTACTCTGGGCACACAACACACTTTTTTTGTGTTTGACATCTGTCAACATTAACCAGTGCACATCAGCAATTTCATACAACAACATACATTTTTTTCTTTCGTAAACATGTCTAGTTTTTTGCTAAAAAAAAGCATATGCAGGAAGCTTTGCTTTTCTGTTTCAATTTGAAGAAATCGGCTGCCGAATCGCATCAAATGCTTGTGGAGGCCTATGGCGACAATGCTTTATCGGAAACAACGTGCAGAAATTGGTTTCGCCGGTTCAATAACGACAATTTTGACCTGACTGACAAGAAGCGTGAAAATCGGCCCAGAAAGATTGAGGACTGTCAATTGCAGGCTCTTTTAGACGAAGACGATACCCAATCACAAAAAATGCTTGCCGAGCAATTGGGTGTTTCTCAAGCAGCCATTTTCATGCGGCTACATACCATGGGGAAGGTTTAAAAGATCGGAAATGGGTGTCGCATAAACTGAACGATAGGCAGATGGAGCGACACCAATACGCATGCCAAATTCTGCTTGCCAGACAAAAAAGAAAGTCGTTCCTGCATCGGATTGTGACAGGCAATGAAAAGTGAATCTATTTTCAGAATCCTAAACGCAAGAAATCTTGGATTGATCCCGCCCAACCATCAACATCTTCCTCAAGACCAAATTGCTTCGGACGGAAGACGATACTGTGCGTTTGGTGGGATCAGGAGAGTGTTATCCATTATGATGTTAAAACCTGGTGAAACTGTTAATGCTCACCGCTACCACCAACAACTGATCAAATTGCACCGTGCTTTGTGTGAAAAAAAGCCGCATTATCGGAAAAGGCATGACAAGCTGATTTTTCTCCACGAGAACGCACCATCGCACACATCAACAATGATCCAAAACTACTTGGAGACACTCAACTGGGAAGTGCCCCATCCCGCTTACTCACCAGACCTGCATCAGACCGGCACCTTCTGACTATCACCTGTTTTCGTCAATGGGCCACGCGCTCGTTGAGCGGCACTTCGATTCTTACGAAGACGTCCGAAAATGGCTTGATGAGTGGTTTGCCTCGAAAGAGGAATTTTTTTGACGTAGTATACACAAATTGCCCGAATGATGAGAAAAATGTATAGTTAGCGAGGACAAATACTTTGAATAAATTTGTTTTTGCTTCCTAGGAAAAAAAAGTGTTTTTGTGATTAAAAAATAGCGAATTTAAGCTTACACCTGGTAACTAAGAAGTTTTTGTCGTCTCCTACTTCTCTAAATTTTATGAGAGAATCACTTCTAGTAAAGGAAGCGACAATTACCAAAATTGTTAAAATCTATCGGCCAATGAAAGGATTAGAAACTTTTAGCGATTCTTTTCGAGGAGAGGAATTTTATGAATATCGAGCATAAATAGCATGTACTAATTAAGCTAAAGTTTAGTCCTATGTTCAGACTTTGTAGTAAATTGATTTACGTTGACTATTTGCGAGTCGCTTTTAATTCCGTATTTAAAAAATGGAACTTCGCGAGTTACTCAAATTTTTCATCGTTACTAGCAACTTGAATAAAAAATTAGTTGCCGCCGTTTATCTGACAAAGTTGTCAGATAATGGCGAAAAAAATTATTCCATTTTCGGAAATTTCGTGGGGGAATGCTCCAACACATTAGTGTGCATTATGCACAAATTGAGGCATTGTAGTGATGAGAGACTGGAAAATATAATCGCTCGTCATTTAGAAATACGAGTGTTTTGGTTATGAGGAGGTTGACGCAGGAGGTCACATAGCTGACTTCAATCGATGCACTCGACTAAGAGGTAAATCAGTAATGATTTCTAAAATAAAATTGAATATATATTAGCATTAAAAGTTTATTTTATAATTAAATTATAATATTTATTTCATAGAACCGAACTATATTATAGGACGAGCGATATCACATCGCAAGAGTCGCCCAGTAGGACAACTTTGTTTAAGACGACTCTGAATAAAGAAGAGGAGGGAGTACCAGCGAATAAGTTTTGGGGAAATAAATATTAACTAAATGTTCATAGAAATTTCGATTATTAAAATATTTTATTTTTTTAGGAAGAGCATTGAACCGGAAAATAATATTCCGTCTCTGCGTCATCGTAATTGGTAAGTATTTTACAAAGAGAAATCTAATTCATATAATGCAGATGTAATGCGATAAAGAATAAAATCAATTTTGTTTATCAATTTTAATGATGATGATGACTACAACAATGTTAGGAATAGCGATTTGAGTCCGTCCGATTCGATTCGTTCCGCACTGGTCTCTTCAGATTTCACCATTTCCATAACATGTAAGTTCTTTAAAAAAATAAGTTAGTCGAATATAATATAGAGAGTTGGTTATATACAGAGTTCAATAATAATAATAACAAAAATTACTTTTTTTGGAAAGGAAATCGAATAAGATCGGAAGGAAGATGTGAAAACTGAAGAGGAGGAGGAGGAGGAGGAGGAGGAGGAGGAAGAGGAGGAGGAGGAGGAGGATAATGAGAACATTGACGAAAACAGTATCGATAATGGTTTTTATGATGATAATGATGATGATGCCGATGATAATGCTGCTGATAATGAAGAGTAGGACAACGCTAATGTTGAGGATAGCGATGACAACGGCGATAATGAGGAGGAGGAGGAAATACGTGACGAGATGAAAGTAACTCAGGAGGCAATAGAAGAAGAAGAAGAAGAAAACAGATATTATATCTCTTGAAAATGAAGGTAATAATATATTTACTTTTTACTTTAAATTTATTTGTTGCTCGAGATACTTAATTAGATATTTTAAATATTTTTATTTCAGATATTTCGTATTCCCCTGTTCTGCCTATGTCGCCGGAATAAAATTTACAAATAAGAAAAACATTATCCGCCCACGTACGATCATATAAAGCTATAGGTGAGTTATCTTGCCATGCTGTAATGTTACGACTAGTAGTATAAGTTTCTGATTTAATATATATAGCGATGTTATCAGATTAATAAGGTTTGTTTAACTTTTTTTACAGTACAAACGGTAGTACCAACCATCCTATTCTCGCGGTTGTTTCTACATCGTGACATACAAAGGAAGAAAACGTCTTGGAAGAAGAATCCTCGCAAAATTTCGAGAACTCCATCGACGATGAACATCAGCAGCAACAGCAGCAGCAGCAACGATAACAGGTGGACATCATTGGAAGGAAAATAATCACCGGTCGGATCATCAGCAGGAGTTAGAGATAACTTTGCTTTTATTGAGTTAAGGGCGAAAAACTTGCGTCGGTTTAGAAATTTTGCGATACTAGAGAGGAAGGCAACTTTCGCGATACGTCTGCTCAAGATACGATACCTAAAAGTATCATTCATTGGATAGAAAGCGTGAAATTCAGGCGTATGCACTACATTCGTGCCAAACGATTATCGTTCAAATCGACGGATCTAGTGCGCGGTCCGGCTAGTTTACCGTTTCGTCCAGCACGTGACTTAACTCACAAGGACATATGACAACTCGTGAATTCGTTAGCGCTGGAGGATTCAACATCGCAGAAAATTTTACAGTACATGTTTTCAAATTCTCAGTACTAGCCGGTCGCGGGAGTCAATCTAAATCGATTAACTCGCGAAGATGTCGTCAAACGCTCGATTTTGCAAATAAACAACAGACAATTTGTGTTTTCCCCGTTCACTCGTGTAATGGCACGCGTACATCAAGAGCGTGGGCAATTGCGTACGGGGGAACTGCAAGAAAGATGAGATACCAACATTCTTTGTTACATAAGCTGGCCGAATAATTAAAGAAATCCGCTAGTATCACGAAATCGAGCAAATTCATTCGAATTCATCAGAATTCGAGATGAATTCTCGTTTCCGAAAATATTGCAATTATGATATATAATTTTAGTACTTTTGGTCGAGGCGAGAATACGACGACTGCGTTACTTTCTTATTTCTCCTAGGTCGTGAATCCTCATGTCGTTTAAATATAATGTATTACGAAGACTCGCGACATTATAATTCTATATTAAATATAAGCCAGTTCTCGCGAAAGATGTTACGTGGCGTGCAACGTGGGCTTTCGTAACAGAGGTCATCGATGCACAAAAAAATGCTCTGCTACGCCATCCCGTATTGCGAATGCACCGATGTTGAGTTGATAAGTGCGAATCATGCATTTGTATCTTCTTCGGGCATTCGTGTTTCGAAAGTCATCGAGCGCAGGGATCAA
>Ga0157363_1006644_pt1 | contig 10902 bp, 7 predicted proteins | sample AttsexASBM1_FD_111477 | JGI IMG/M metagenome (GOLD analysis project Ga0157363, IMG submission 111477) | Fungus gardens microbial communities from leaf cutter ant in Ribeirão Preto, State of São Paulo, Brazil - Atta sexdens ASBM1 | ecosystem: Host-associated > Fungi > Mycelium > Unclassified ...
TACATACATACATACATACATACATACATACATACATACATACATACATACATACATACATACATACATACATACATACATACATACATACATACATACATACACATGCGCATATATACATTTCATGCATACTTGGCGTACGCGCGCGCGCACACATACACGCACACAAAACACACGTACACTTAGAAGTCTACGCGACTACGAGCTTAGAGGTGTCCGCGCATACGAGGGCAGCAGCAACGAGAAGCCTCATTATTTTCTAATGCACTTGTTAATTGACCAATCGCGGAAGGGAAGTGCGCCTCCCACACTGCGGCCGCCTCTTCCTAGTGTTAACCATAGCCGGAACAATTTAATGATCGGTGCGCTCGTACTCCTTTCCCGTCTTCCCCGCCGTTTCCCATCCACCATTCGTGTCGGGGGACTATTATGACGCCGCACTCGGGAAATCTTTTTCCACTTCTCACGTCCCGCTTCCCCCCGCTTTCCCCTTTATATTCCCAGAGTACGATTATGCCTGGACGATGAGAAAGACGACGGGCACCTGCGTCCGATATATACGGAGCAGAAATGAGAGAGAAGGGCTCGACTTTCGCGAAGAGAGTATTCAAGAGTACTCGCTTATCTCGCCATCGAGCGAGTACGTCTGCTTCTGGATACGAGAAACGACTTGCGTGCACACGATCGCAAGAGAAGCTCGTTTATGATCGCACGGCCGGACGAACGAGAAAAGAATCGCACTTCTTACCCGTGCATCATTTCATTCGAATGCCGGGTCGCCACGACGTGCACCGCGCCGAGTCAATGCACGGCCGGTGAATATTTTCGCAGGAATTCACGAGTAAATCGTGAACGGACGAGGATCTTCACGTTTTCCATTGACAAAAAATCTCTTGAATCCCGTCTTGAAAATGGAAGGAGAATGTAGGAGAGATGATCCTGAAGTAGCGTCTTTGACAGACGAATTCAAAAATGTTCACAGTCGAGTTTTTCGTCGATTATATTTCGTGATTTTGAATAAAAATTCTCATACGTACAAACCAACTGGATTTTACATTAGGAAGCGATGTAAATTGTGTGTGTGTGTGTGTGTGGGGGGGGGAGATTTGATTTTTAAATCAAAGGCTTTCTAATTAAGGAGATTGTCATAAATGTTGAGTTTTGAGCAGAAAGGCTCATATGAATAATTCTAAATAATTCTCTTAAATTTTCACATTTTATAAAATTTATTTTTATTACCTAGCGATATTCGATAATTAATTTCATATATTTTCACCAAATTGGAGTTACAAGCATTTGATCTGTGCTCGTTTGATTCTACGCAAAAGACAGATAACAATGTTTTTCCGGTTATAGTTGCTCATGAAATTTAACGAAGTACAAAGCGAGATGTAATTAGAACGAAAACTCCACTTCCGGATGTATACTGGCTTTTTGTCGAAAATATATCAAGAATTGCAACGATGTATTTTTAGTTTTAATTATTTTATGCCGCGCGTACCAACCGGCCGTTGGAAACTCGGCGGTCACCCCGGAAATTCGACATTTCGCCCAGGCGAAAAAATATTCGCCGGATTTACTAAATTGCCAGTCACCAGCTTACAAATAAATGTAATTACTACGTTTATTTATTTCGCTGCGCAATCTATGACAGTATTCATCGGCACAAATCGCGATACAGTGTAAATATAACGTGGGCGAACCGTAAAATCGCTTAATCTATTTTTTCGATGCACAATTTCGGAATAAACTCAATTGGATTTTTTGTTCGATGCTTAATATCTAAATAAATCTAACGAATCTTTTTTTTATCAGTAGTCTCCTTTTTAAGAGTGTATTTGGGAATGGTAAAAATGAGACTTTATCATATGATAATATATAGTACATAATATATCTCGTTATAGATTTGCTTATCTTTATGCGAGTTAAATATGTTGGAATTATATGTTAGAATTATGCTAAGCACAAAATATGCTTCACTACATAAGACGTTCCGAATTGTGCTCCATCCTGTGTATTTTGCTTTCGTCAATTTCGAATTTCGAACATCTGAACGAAAAAGCGATAAGCGATCCTTGTTTCTCTTATCATTATTTTTCCTTAGCTTTTTGAGGAAAGGACATCGTTCGATCGAATGAAGGCAGTCTTGCTGGATGGACTTAAAACAGCGCAGGAGACAGCGGATGGAATAATGACCCGCGTCCCCAAATGACGTGAGGTGCATATTTAATGATATCGTCTATACTGTGTCGCGTCAAGTCTGTTTGTGAATGCATGCACTGGCGCCGTTGCGCGTAACGTAACGAGATGAAGATACAGGATTCGATGGGAAAGAGAAAACATGTCGTTGCACACAAATTGGTATTTTTAGTATCACTTGTCTCGTTAACGTCCGATAAAAATCGTCTTTCGAAAATCTCGATAGAATTATGTGAATATGTTCCTTCATTCAGTTTTTCCGGATACTACAAATAATCCGGATACTCTAGCTTAGAAGAATAATATTAGAGATAAGCTTCAACTCTAGTTTATGAATGGTGATTAGGTACAAATTAGGGTGCGATCAATGTCGAGGTTGCTTTCTTTTATCATTACACTTCTTCCTTGTAAGTTTCTACAAGGAACTGCTCTCTTCTCTTCTTTCTGAACAACGTCGTGGGTTGGCGGCGGCAGTATCGAGTGGCCTTAAATGGTTTATCGCTCCCCCGCCCGTCTTGTTTTTATTGAATGACGAGCTGTGATGCGATTTCGCTTGAGTAAATAATCAATCAATTTATTCGAAGACATTAGGCGATCGCCTTCCGGTAAACGTCTTTTAATTTCCTCAGTCATTCCTATACACACTTATACCGAAACGAGAATAGTCAGTTGTCGCCTATACGCTTGTTACACTTTGTATTCGAAAGAGATTGCTTACTTCGCAATGTTAGATGTCAAGAAATAAAATGCGTAAAAATTTTCACTATCGTTTAATGTTGCACTAAGAATAAGATTCTATTTTAATAATTTAATAATTTTTAATAAATATTTATTTGATTAGTACCAACTAAACGTTTGTAGTAAATAAATATTTATTCAATAAAAAAAAATTAGTTAAATCAAATTAATGATTTTGTATCAAATATATATATTTAGTAAATATTTAGTTGGCTATTTAAACAAGTGATTTATAATATATTTTTTTTCACTGTGCATATGGAATTCGATATGCATAATTATAATATTCGAAATTCATTGTATGGCCACATTTTTACTGAGAAAAAGATGTCTGATCTAAAAATATATTTATTATTATTTCACTGAAATAAATATTTATTTAAATATGTGTGAAATAAATCTTTATTCTTAACAAATAAATTAATTTTATTTTTTTACAATTAATGAGACATATTTCATCATCACAGAAATGTATATTTCGTCATCACAATTAAATTTTCTAAGTAACATTTGCTTCGCAAATTCGACATTTTTCTCTCAATGTATTTAAAAATATCAATTACTCATACAACATATAATTACTTCGAAAACGAAAGTCAAAGATATCTGAAGGAAATATAAAATAAGACAATTAATAAAAATATAATTGTAATTACACATTTATTTCGTTTTATTTTTTATAAATAAGAGAAATAAAAATATAAACTTGTACTTTTATGATAATATGTTATGGTCTAATAATTTTTATAATGATAATTTCCAAGCCATTAAATTATTCTTTGAATAGAATTAAATTTTCAACTTAGAATATATAGATGAATTGATTCCTAATTTACAATTCCATTCAGCCGTCGTTATCTATATCAGAAGATAATCGAAGTAACGACTCAATCGTCATCCGAAAATCAATACTCGAATCCGGCGGAATACCATGGTGTTCCAACATGGTACTCTCGACGTCATGAAAAACGTACCTTGCAATACGATCTGGTTTTTGCCGCGTCAGCGGAAACATCGAATTCACGGCGGGCGGCCCGTCAGCTTCACTCCGAGGATGAGCTGGTTTTATTAATCTGCCTCACAAAGAGGTTTCGCTTTTTCGTAAATACGGCCAATATTGGCGGCTTTTGGTACACAGGAAGAGAAAGACTGGTGGAAGAAAGAGAATTCGTACGTGGTATTGTTGGATGTCGATATTACATCGAAGATGGCACGTTATTCATGATGCAGTACCGCTAGGGATATAAGAAATATTGCGGTGCTTTTAAGAAATGGATTTTGTAAAATTTTTCATCGATTATAAGAATATTTTATAAGAATATTAACATTGTTTTTTAATTAATATATATAGAAATCGTAAATTGAGATATTGGAATCCAAATACAAGTCAAAATACAAGTCAAAAACTTACAAGCTTAAATATATATTTCGACTGTTTCAATATCGACAAACAGCGAAGAAAAATTTCATATAAATTTGCGATTATATTTCAAATCTTTTTGAGCATTTGTGCAACGTGTCGTATCAACTAGTTTTAGCATCTCGTTTTTATTTCGACTAGATTCACTTCTTATTCCTTTCTCTCGCCTCTTTGGGAAGCGTACTTCCTCATCGCGTGTCAAGTGCAAGATTCCCATTGACAACGAAAGCCGTGTACCTTGTCCCCGCCGATGAATATTTGATCGGACGTATCAGCGTGACACGATATATTCCACCTACAAGATTATGCGGCGGCCACGTCGTTTTCATGCGTGACGAGTCCGCAATTTGCGAAATACCACGTATCAAGGGCGAACGACCGGTGTTGAAAGGGAGATAATGCACGAGCGCGTACGGCCCTGTTGAAAAGACTGTCAAGATAATGCCAGTTTTTCACAAAAAGTACTGTCGAGACACTTACTACATTCCATAAAGGCACATAGCATAGTTATCGTTAGATACACAAGTACTTATTGACATTGTTGTAAACACACGGCACTTATGAATATTTGAAAAGTTCTTTAATCTTATCAGTATACGTATGCTATAGCTGGTATGAAAAATGCAACCTTCTTTCTTGTAACTTTTGAAAAGAATGATAGAGGACTCACAATCGTTTTCATTCAATAAGAACCATGCGGTATGGTTTGTGGAACTTAGCTGCTTATACATGGCTTCGTCAAAATTCTCTCAAAGCTGAAGGTTCATGAATGTTCAAATGGATCTGAAAAAATATCAAAGAGAGAGGATTTTACATTCGACTAGCCAAGCACAAGGATGTTAATGAGTACTGAACTATCCCGACCGAGTATTTCGTTAACTTGATGTATGCTCGCGTTGGACCGTTTTAAAAGAGGGGCTCATCGTCCGAAGGTGCTGAAAAGAAAAGCATCGACCGCACCACAATACCCAAAACAAATTTGAGGTTTCCCGATTCCGATCCGATGCGCCCGATGAAGCGATCCACGATTATTCCGGAATAATAAATCGGCGGTTCCGTCTCCTTCTCTCCTTCTCGAGGATAAAAGTACAGGGACCACCACAGGGATATAGATTTCGGGCAAATATTTGGACGTTCGTGACCGCGAAGAAGGGAGGGTTGAGTCCAAAGTAGGAGCAGAAACGGTCAACAGAGATTGAGGAAGACGAAGCCCAAGACGGGACATTGTGTTCGGACGCTTAGCGGACCGCGATAACGGAGTTACCTTGGCTCCACCGATCCATTGTGCTCCCACCATTTATAAACCGCATAGCCATGCGAAAAAAGGCCACCCACTCCTTTCTTTGGGTCATTTTTTGTATAAACGCAACTTTGTGGACGCGCACTGATACACTTCGAGATTCGAGATCTTCCGGTTCATCTCCAAATATCTCTCTTTCTGTCTTATTAATCAATAATTTTAAAATTCAGCTTCCTTTTTTTTGCATGCAAGTGTCAAACTTGTGCATTTTCTTCATTCTGTGCTCGCGTACCTTTATGGTATGCTGGTATCAAATTTGAAGATTTTAATTATATGCTTTTCTTATAGTACATAATTTTTGCATTGAAAATATGTAATATAAATTTCACGTTATCATTTCCCAATATAAGATGTCAACGATAATAATATACATAATAATATACGTAAGACAATAAGCAATGTCATAAAATAATATTCGCTTGATATACGTCGACGATGTCAGACATACATCGCTGTTCGTAGTGCTCCTTCAGAAATAGGTGAATCCTGCGTCTCAGGAGGGCTCTTACAAGACCATAGGACGCAACGGGAACATGTCGGAGAAGGAAGGAAACGGCCGGAAAATACCGCGGGGCTCGACGTGTGACTGCGTGTGTGACTCGTTGTTTGCTTTAACGTCTCGCTGGATCTTGCTTCACCAGCTTCGAGGTTCCTCCACGACTTCTTCTCTTCTCCGACTTCTTTGTTCTCTCGCCTCCTGCTCCTTCCTCTGTCACTCCCGCGTACTCGCGTCTAGTGTTTGCTCGTGGCACACAACTTGTGTTTTCGCGTGCGTATCAGACCTGTGGTAGATAGGCGCTGGAACGGTAGAACGACGAGGAGACAGATTCGGATTTTAAGTCCCCTTCGACTTTTCGAATTCTTCTCGACCGGGCGCCGAGATCGAACACGAGGACTATGTCGATGACGATGTCGTTGTCGTCGTTGGATGTCGTCGACGAGGATCGGAAGGTATAGAGCAGGGTACGGATCGACGCGCGGCGACGGGAATTTATTTTTACGAACTATGCAGGAGGGATCGAGCAGCCTCGTCTTTGATGTTCGAACCGACGCATAGGCATTAGCGTATAAATATTTAGACCTCCGGCCGTTGCCCGGGATATATGGGTGCCTCGATCGACTATGCTACCGGGCACGATATTACGCCTTTGTCGAACCGCCTTTCGGCAAGTATTTTGAACCGCCATCATCGATGAAAGACGGAAGAGCGTTGTCGATGATGTAAATTCGTAGCAAGGTGCTGCTAACTGCGAGGAAAATATCGATGCTATGTTTGATCGATAGTTGTCAGATTATCAGTGATCGTTTTTCTTTTTGCTATCAATGATATTTTTCGGAATACGTACGTAGAAATTTTTATTAAGGTGATATTCTTAATATTAAATAATAATTTTTGATTGATTGATATTTTTCTGATTGTATTTGATTAATTTATGTAAAACAGAAAAATTCGTGATATGTAAGTAAATCTTAATCAACAGTCTAGCTTCTAGCCATACATTTGTCCCGTAGTTTGCTTTAAGGATATGCTTTCGTGCTGTTGGCGTGGAATTAGAACGCTGCCCGATTGGTGAAGGTGATGGAAAAGCGGGGATTGAAAATGGAAGCTTCGATATAGAAGAGAAAAGGAGTAGTGGTAGGTCGAAAGAGGGCCGAGGGAATGGCGAGACGGCCCGAGACGACGAGTTTGACGGCAATGATGACGACCGGAGGGTTTCACGGGGCGAAGGGTATTAGCTAGCTGGCGATGACGGAGACGGAGGTGGAAGCATTGGGGAGGCTGGCTTGAGGTGGTAGGACGGGTCTGGGAGGGTAATTACGAAATATAAAGGGTGGGCTGGCCCACGCCACCAAGGCAGGCAGCCAGACTGATGAATATTTCACCGTTCTGCATTAGCTAGCGAGAGAGACGCTTGTGTGTGTCTCTTTCACTTTCCATATACAGCAACTCAATGTCGGCCTCCTTCCCCCGTGCCAGCCTCCCCCGCGTAAATACATCCTTGATATTCTGGTATTTCGGCCCAGAGCAAAGGATTTGTGCATGTTCCGTGTCCTAGTTGATGCATACGCCGTAGAAAGACAATCGTAAGAGTGATTACAAATTTTCCGCAACATCCGCATCAAAAAGCAAAAAAAGAGAAACGGAGAGCGTATTCTATAGGCCGAGCAAGTACTGACATTTAAACAATTATTATACAACTTGTATACATCTCTAAACTGTATCTAAGTAAATCTGTATATTAAAATAGAATAGAAATAGTTCTTTGTTGTTTCAAAGTTTCGCAAACCGAATTCGTGATGTTTCTTAAATCGTCTCGTGATTTTCGAAGGATTTCCATTTACAATCTAGAAATTCATAGGGCAAGTCCTTTCGATGTGACGTTTTAGCGTCAGCCAGCCGAGAACTGCGTTCGAGCAGCAAATTTGAATAACTTCTAAGGAAGGACGAGATTCCGGAGAGCGAGGGAATGCAGAGATCAGTTGTTCCGTTTCATCTCTTCCTCTTTCGTTGAATAACGATCGAGTACAGATGAGGATGGTTGACAAAAGTAATGCCGTTTCGAATATAATTTCTTGATGTAGAGAGAAATCACTGCCTCTCCAATACTTTCCCTTTTTTTCTTGTTCTATCCCCCCTCCTCTCTCTCTCTCTCTCTCTCTCTCCAAATAAAAATGCACGCGTGTGCACACATATTTGCGTTGCATATTTACAAGTACGTCAAGGAGAAATGTCATGCGTCGTCATCGTATCGCATTGCCACCCTTTGCCAGCAACAGGGTCCTACTAGACCGACCAGGACGAACCTATCGACTGTGAGCGGACTACCACTTCAACGTCTGGCGACCCTTTCGCCGTGCTCATTCGAATTTATTGGCGCGTGTTCGAATATTCATAAAAAAGAGACCTCGTTGGCGGAGCGGAGCTCGACTCGCTTTGCCCCTCTAGTTTTCCTCATCCTCCAGCGTCGTCCCCCTGAACCGCGACGCTGAATTATTATACGGATTTTTAAGTGGTGAGGCGGAGCAAGGCGAGAGGGCACGACCGGCGACCGAAACCTGTACATATGTGCTCGTGTGGTTATAATCAAGAAATCAATTGTTTGCACGAACAAAGTGCTCACTGACTTTGTGTCGAAGAGAGAGTTTTTCGTATCGATGTCCGGACATTATGACAGCACATCAGCATCCTACATTGTATGTCATCTAGTTTGACAAATTGATGAAATTAATATTTTAAAAATACAGCAGTAATTTCAAAAGAGACTTGAAAGAATATTTAAAACGAAGTTCTGTAAGATATTTACATGAAATCTTATACGTATTTTGTTCGAACGGGTCTACTGATGTAGAAAATCGCCTAGAATATTATACAATTCGAAAATTAACCTTTTTTTCCAGTTATACGCATTCATCTATGTTCGTTTTGTGTGCGTCGGCCTGTCAATCCTTCGAAGCCCTTGTACAGTTGAAAATAATTAACGGGTTTGAATTGGACGGCAGTTATTAATCCATTATCAATTTTTTTCCGACCGCTCGCATCCAGACTGCTTGCCTCCGCATGTTACACACGACGGCCGGATTGAACAGCACCGATTGGAAATTGATGCCTCGTTGCCGAATGTATTTTGACGAGAAGCCTGGACTTGGTTTTCGCTTTGTAGCCTGTTTGCCTGCAAATTTACCGACTGATTTTTCTCCACCAGACACGTCAAACTCGCGGATTTTTATGTTGACGCGCTACAAATGGAACGTTTACCGGACGGCTTCAGGGCATGCGTGTTTATTTAAAATACAACCGCGTCTTTTCGCCGCGCGCAATGTTATTTAAATATTATTTTCGCTAAGTCTCTCTCTCTCTCTCTCTCTTTCTCTCTTGTATCGTATATAGTTGCAACAACAGAATCTTCTTTTTAGCATTTGTATAACTGCGAAATACAAATACATACGATTTGATAAATTAAATTAATTTTCACTCGCATCCTCATGATCCAGTCGATTTGTTAATTATCTACCGCTTAGGATCACAAGTGCATCCGTTTAACTTTTGTAATTTTATAAATCAGTATATACATCCGGTAGGGACACACCGTACGTCGCGCGTGTTTATAAACCCGCTCGTGTACGTCGACGAAACTCAGCTGTATATACACATGTAACTACTTATATACATACGTAAGGAGATCGCATGTACGATGTTCCGTGTGACATACGCCTGTAGTTGTGTCACCTCATGCGTGCCCTCGGCCGTGTGTATACGTACCCGGTGACTCACCTAGCGCCCGTATTTTGCCAGTGGAATTCAAAGGCGGGTCGGGTATTGTTTTTGGCAAAGATCAATGTGATCGGTTCGCTGGTCTTCCGCATGGAAAACCCGGCTGGGCTCTCCCTGCTGCATTATTTGCTCCGATAAACCTAAAGAGGTCCGTCCTATCCGACTCCTCCTACACCGCCATCTCTCCCTGTCTCGTCCTCTCTGTCTTTTATCCTCTCTTCTAACTATCTTCGAATAACCCATCTCCAAGCTTTTTGTCCATATTCTATTCAACATTTACCGCAGTTACAACAAGAAAACTGTGGAAAAAATAAGAAAGAATTTTTTAATTTGACAACGTGCAGAATTTTTTTCTATGTTTGAATTCAGGTCTTAAAAATATAGTTTTATCTCAACTCAAGTAGAAAAACGTCTAAGAAAAAAATTGGTCACTGGTCAGAAATTGGTCAGTTTTACTACTTTAAATTTACTTGATAATAGCTAACCGGAAATCTTAGGTAAAACTACTTAGGTCAAACTAGTCAGGTCAGATGGATCAGTAAATATTTGCTAATTTCTGGCCAATAAAAATTAGAAAATTGTGATTAATGTCTTTTAATTAACAACTATTAATCCCATATTCCAAGTGTTCGATTCACCGCATAAAATTGATAATAAAAAGCGCAAATGCGTTTTCGAATAGTACGGATAATCGGTAATAAGCCATTTTCTAAGAATATGTTAATAATATCTTAACGTGGAATCGTCGATCTGTATCAGTTAAAAAGTACTATCTTTTAACAAATCACTAATCGAATATATATTGCATAAAATACAATATATGTGCAAATGTAAGGTAACATACCCAAAAAACACAATTAACATTAAACCTGCAAACAGGAAGATACAGTGCTAAAACATAAAATATATTTATTTAAAATTGTAAATTAAGAAAAATGATAAGTAAGATGAAAATTAAAAGGAAAATCAATA
>Ga0157363_1006645_pt1 | contig 10902 bp, 7 predicted proteins | sample AttsexASBM1_FD_111477 | JGI IMG/M metagenome (GOLD analysis project Ga0157363, IMG submission 111477) | Fungus gardens microbial communities from leaf cutter ant in Ribeirão Preto, State of São Paulo, Brazil - Atta sexdens ASBM1 | ecosystem: Host-associated > Fungi > Mycelium > Unclassified ...
ATGTATGATAATATCCAGTCATTTCCGATAATGCTGTTTTTAATAAGACAAACGTTCATTAACAAAAACATTATTTTAGTGCTAATCGATATTATTTATTATACATACATTTCCTTTAATTGCTTTCATAAGAAACTCTTGCAAATAAAATCGAAGTCTCCTCTTGCCCGCTTTGTCGAAATATTATTATTTGTACTAATTATGTATATTTATATTAGTAGAACACATCAAATATCCTTTGACAAATAGTTTTAAATAAGAAATTATTTAATTTCGTAATTGGAAAGAAAACGATTCTATCTTATGTGATACTCAAATGAAAACTATTGTATATAAATGTGTTTTTTTACGTATTTGTTTCCAGTTAAATATTTTTTTTATTTTGTTTTAGAAAATCAAATTTAACATTATATTCAAAATAAAATAACTCTTTAAATAATTTTTTTAATTTAATTGTCACTAAATATCAAGAAGATGAAAAAGTGAAATGTAACAAAACAGTATAACATACAGTGCAGCAATTAAAATTAATTTTTGCGTCTTAATTTTTTAAATAAAAATAAATTTATTTATATTATACACTCTACTGGAGAGTAGCCTAATAATTTATAGACTAATTCTTCATAAATTTTTTCTAACTCACTGTGTTTTCGTAAAAGGAGTTTTTTGGGCTTCAAATTCGAAAATCATTATCGTCTCGCTAGTGCATACAAACACAAACTTCAGTTTTCACTGGCGAAAGGAATAGAGAAAGCCGACGCTTTGACTTCTTGTCGTGCTTGACAAGAGGACACAGTAATTAGATGAACTACGACGGACATCTATTGCAAGCGTTGTTCCATCATCTCGACGAATCGTCAGATTAGCGATAAAAAAAAAAGACAGATTGTCATAAATATTTCTTCATCACTTCGCTATCGATTGCACGGCTACAAAATAGTTTTTATTTCTTGCGCAGATATCTGAAGTGCAAATCCCAACTGCTCAGAAATTTCTGAGAAATGTATTATGGCATGGTCTCTCTTTTCGATTTTCTTGGCGACGGAAACTTATTCGTATAAGCATGATATGGATTAATGAAATAGAATGCTTGATGGAGGTCGACCAGTATCTTGCCTGTGTTGCCGGTTCCCTTCTACAAGAACAGATCAGCAAGTGCAAATCAATGATCATTCTTTGACATATTCCTCGAGCTGTTAATCCTGTTCTGAAAGAATAAAAATGAACTTCCATCGATATCGAATTCATCAATAATCGCTATTTCTCAAGAAATATTTTCTTACTGAGTAATATATGTATAAAACAGAAAAAAATATTTAAATTTTTAAATATTTTTTAGATGTTATATGCGAGCTTATACATTTAAAAATATATATATTATTTAGAAAAAAATGTATTTTTTAATACATTTTTAATACATTTAAATTACTTATCTAATTAAATTTTTTGTCTAATGTAACATCAGAAAATATTGAAATTATTTAAATAATAATTGAAAGATTTCTTCTCATTTCCAGTTTCTTGTTTCAGAGTTAATGCGATTTGGAATTTAGAATTTAGGTCACTCATTTCTTTATTGCGCTTCGATCGATTCCACCATAATAATTGGTATCCAGATGTAACCGTGTTCAGAGATAATTAATGCTGTTTCGTATTGAAAGAAGAGATTTGCGAAACGACATCCTCTTCTTCGTTTTTGTGCATAATGAAGGTGTCTTGTAATTCTCTCTCGTTGTTAATCATATTGCATTTTGTATTATATAATTTGCGTGCAGAAGAAATACATCGTGTACTGCAATATAACGCCACACAGCAAGTTGTTACAATGTTTTAATTAAAAGAAAATAATTTGGAACAAAAGAAACTCGGTTCTGTGTGTTTCTTATCTGTGCGTGAATTGACACAATCTTTAGGGATTAAATAGATGACATTTTAAGGTGTAACATTAGCATTTCGTATATTCAGAATTCGCGAATACGTCTCTCATTCGACAATTAAATAATTATATTCACATGTCCTTTTATTACATGCAACAAGATATATACAATATTTATTTATACTCATCGCATAGTCATATTATATGCGCGGTATTACATGAATGGACGTATATAACGTGCATATCGACTTCTTAAATATCTATATATAACATATGTAAATCCCTATTGTAACATATGCAAAGGTTTTTACATAACTTATTTTAATTTATATTTCTACGCTATACAAATTATCGATTGTTAGGAAATTATCTATCAATCTCGCCGAATACGACGTCCAGCGTGCCAATGATGGCGACTATGTCGGCGAGGAAGTGCTTGGGTCCGATGTACTGTAGACACGCTAAATGAGCGAAGCCTGGCGCTTTGATCTTGCACCGATACGGTTTGCTGCTGCCATCACTAACGAGATAAACGCCGAACTCGCCCTTCGGTGCCTCGATGGCAGTGTACGTCGCTCCCGGTGGCACTTGGAAACCTTGGGTGAACAACTTGAAGTGATGGATAAGTGCCTCCATGCTATTCTTCATCTCCTCCCGCCGCGGTGGCACAATCTTGGCGTCATCACATCGTACTTCTCCCTCTGGCATCTGATTCAAGCACTGGTGAATGATACGCAACGATTGTCGCATCTCCTCGACACGGCATAGATATCTGAAAACAAGAGGTATTGCGAATGTTATAAATAATATTTAAGAATTACATATATTGTATAATGCCATTTTTTATTCATTCAGATTTTTAGAATTTTTTGTGTATTACTGATATAGAATGATATAATACATTAAGTATAACACTATTCATATTCAGTTAGAATATTCAAATTTTTTTCTTTTGATTTCTAATTTTCTTGTTTAAAGATTGTTATTTTTTTTCTAATTCTTATGAAACTATTCTGTAATTTTTAATGACTATACGATATTGTTAAATTATCATTGTTAGTAGATTTTGTATATAATAAAAAAGTTGCGCAACGATAATGTAATGATATCGCTACAATCATTAAGAGTTATAGAATAGACCTCTTAAAATTAAAAAAAGATAAAAAGTAAATCAAACTGAATTAAAATTAATCTGCATTGATAGAAACAGATATTAATAATCTTGTTTTCCTATATTTGTTATTTTAATACCTTTTTTTAATTATATAATTCAATTCTCTCGACCTACCTGTCATAGCAATCGCCGTTTGTGCCAATTGGAACGTCGAAATCCACTAAGTGGTAAGCGTCGTAAGGTGCAACTTTTCTCAGATCCCATTTTATTCCAGAACCTCGTAACATCACACCGCTAAAGCCCCAATTTAGCGCGTCCTCTGCAGTCACAGTACCGATATTGATTGTGCGCTGCCGCCAGATTCTATTGTCTGTCAATAGATCTTCTATCTCGTCCAATCGTGCAGAATACTTAGAGGCCCAATCATATATGTCATCCATCAGACCCAATGGTAGATCCAAGGAGACACCACCAGGCCTTATATAAGCTGCATGCATACGGGCGCCACTCACACGTTCATAAAACTCCATCATCTTCTCTCGCTCCTCGAATAGCCAAAAGAAAGGCGTAAGAGCGCCGATATCCAATGCGTGTGTTCCAACACCCATAATGTGGTTCAAAATCCTCGTAATCTCCGCGAAAAGAACTGCAAGCAGAGAATTCTATCAGAGAGCCTTGAATTACAGATTTGTAAAAATATAAATCAGACTCGGACAGTTTTAAATCACATTATTAATTATGATGACAATTATATTATCTATCGGCTAAATTTTAAATTGTAAGTTATATTAATATTGAGAATATCCTGATTAGAATATTTGAAACGTTTATTAGAATTAGCTTATTTTTGTTTTTAATAGTTCAGCATTAAAGATCTTGCTCGATTCTTAGCCTTACATCTTATTGTTTTAATTTTAAAATTATTTAAGCCTTTTTACTATATATTTGAATCTTTTATAAAAGAATATATTTATTCCAACATATTCCATAAATATTTTCTGTAGATAATTAGTTTACACTTCAAAAAAAATTTAAAGTAAAATAGAAATGTGTTTGATACTTTTGATGAAAGCAAGAAATAATTCTAATAGAAAAATAAAAACAGATTTCATGTTATTCTAACAGAACAAGATTCACGCATGGCTTTTACCTCGAATGTACTTCGCGCGCAGAGGTACGTCTATATTCAGCAGTTTCTCAATCGCCATGGAGAAGCACTGCTCGTTGCACATCATAGAGACATAGTCCAAGCGATCGAAATAAGGTAATGCCTGCATGTAGGTCTTATATTCAATCAATTTCTCTGTGCCGCGATGCAGGAGACCAATATGCGGATCGGCGCTGACCACAATTTCGCCGTCTAACTCCAGGATCAGCCGGAGGACACCGTGAGCAGCTGGATGCTGTGGGCCAAAGTTAATCTTCAAATTTTGTATAGTTTGTTCCGCCAGGGGAGGAGTAGCCAGGACGGACTCATTCTGCGGCGGTGTCCAATCGATCTTCTCCGTGGTGTACAGAACCGGTGTGTTGAACTGCTGGAAGAATTCCCCGTCCGGATTCCATTGATGACCATTACGATGTTGGCTGCGAAACATGTATTGTCAATAGAGTCCATCACATCGTATGGCGAATAGGTTATATCATTATATAACACGCACATGCGATTAATAACAGAGCTACGTTTAAGCGCAATTAATTTGACTTACACATTAGTGATTGCTGATGCATTATTCGGCGCCAGCAACCTGCCAGTGCCGAAAAATCCTGCGTTTTTACGCAAGATCGAACCCAACACTCTGGCCGCCATAATGCTCACATTGCTCACATCTCGCATCACATCAATGCGATCAATGCAACAGCGGCAGCTCAGTCGGTATAAGGTTTGATTTTGTCAACCACTTTTTATCCTCTTTATGATAAAAAAAAATTCAATTATTTTATTATATAATTTTCCTTAACTAATTAGTTTCCCCAAGCAAAACAACAGGTACAATAATGTCAAGACAAATCGTGATTGATCGAAAGTGACTTTTAATAATCACTTTAAGCTATTTCTACTGTATCATTTTGATGTCATGATGATAATATAGATCATAATGATATCTATTTTAATTTTTATTATTGAACATGATATATTTCTTTTATTTAAAATGAAATAAATATATGTTTGAAATTTAACGAAAGCGAACAATGCAGCAATATAAAAATAAATATTTTTTAATTCTATTATATATGTATATGATCCACTTAATTGAATGAAATCTTAAGATTAGATTTATAAGACGATTTTAAAATTGAAGTTACAAAGATTTGCCTGTTACCCAAGAAATAAAAGTCAATAGAAACAAAAATCAATATCAATTATAAAACAATTAAATTTTGTAACAATAAGAATCATCTTTTTGACTTTCTTTCGACTTGATGTGTTCCTTGGATAAATCTTCAGCGTTTTATCACGTAATAATAATGTGATTCTTTTATCTCGAATATAAAAATAGATTGTAAGGGATTAAATGGGATCTTTTAGGTGTAATCAAATCAATTGTTTTTAAAAGTCAATATTTCGCATCACGATACTATTTTTCAAAAACAACATACAAGATATAAAATTTATATAAACAAATTATAATTTCAGACATACAGTATTTGTACCCGGTAAAACATTTTTCATGCATAAATATGTATAAATATGTATAAATATACATAAATACGCATATTTATAAACATGTATATTTATAAACATGTATATCTAGCAAACGAGAATGAAGTAAAATGGATTGAAATTTTTTTCTATCTATGCGTATTTTAAATAGCGAATACTTTTTTTTAATTCAATTGGATTCAATTGGATGCAATTGGATTGAAAAACTGCATTTCCTATTCAAAATTTTAAATTGAACAGTATTCACAATTATGTGTTTTTGCACAGAAAAAACTAATATTATTTTTAGACTGAAAGGCATAGAAATATAGTATGCTCCATGCAATTCCTATAAATGAATAAAAATGTATTCAGGATTGAAAAGCATTCATTTTAACATTTGAGAATCAATATTTCTGAAAATCTGAATCCATTTCAATTCATTTCAATCTATTTTCGTTTTCTATAAATTATATATGAAATATGTATATTTCTTCAAACTTAATTTTTTCTAAAATAAATAGTGCGAAAATTATCTTTTTAATTATTTTTAATGTTTTCATATTATTATTATTTCTATTACACTAAAAAATAATTTTACAAAAGAAAAAAGATGTATGAACACGTATGGACATATTTCATATATAATTATACATGTTTAGAAATATTTATACGTGTTTATGTATGTTTATACATATTTATACATTCATGCATGAAAAATTTTTTACCAGGTATAATTATATAAATTTATGCATTTGTATTTTTTTGTATATCCATATATTAATAATTTATATATTTTATTTGCTATAAATAGAAGATCGATGATCTTTTTCTCTATTCACATGTCTCGTTTTAAGCATTCACTTTCCCGAATTTAAATCATTTAAGTTTCGAGCGCGTGGATCTTGACCTTTTACTGCTGATTCTATTTCCGCCTAAACTTGAAATTCCGCTTCGCTCATTCGCAAAACGAGAAATCGTGGTGACTATCGTCCCGTCGTTTCTCGTGGATATTTCAAACCAAGCTTGGAGGAGCGCCATGGAATTTCCGTACTTTCCGAGGATTCATTTCGTACTGTCCGAGGGCGTACAGTACGTCAGTTAACGCACTACTTTAGAATTACTTATAGGATACAATTTTAAGCACGCCTATATTCTCTTACTCGTCGTAAAGACGAATAAATAACGCCCGTTTCTACTAATGTAGATTATATATAAACTAAAAAAGTGAAATTGAGTTCAATATCAATACTAATATAATGTTTTGTTCGCAAATTAGTATGCTGATTGTTTCGAAGAAGATCGGGGCAATTTTTATAATTGCTTACTGTCTTTTATATTTTTGCCTGTTTGGCGATTGCTAAAAGACACAAAGACATTTCGTCTCAATTGATCGCAATATTTCGATATTATTTATGCAAATTTCTTTTTTGATTAGAAATTATTGTGATAAAGTTAAGAGAGATTTATTTATAACGATAGCGATAGCCATATAATAAAAATTTTTGATAATTATACAATTAGTTATAAATTAATCTCTTTTAACTTTATCATAAGTAATTACTAATCAGGAAATTTGCATGAATAATGTCAAGGTATTGCGATCAATTGAAACGAAATGTACTTGTCTTTCAGGAATTGCCAAACAGGCAGAAACACAAAAAAGACAGTAAGTAATTGAATATGAAAATTGCCTCGGCTTTTTTCGAAACGATCAACATATTAATTTGCAAACAAAGCATTATATTATTGAGTATTGATGTTGAGCTCAATTTTACTTTTTTAGTTTAACGTTTTTTTTCGATTCGTCTTATTCTTTTATTAAATAATTTTTATTTTCTTTCACAAGCTTTATTTAACGTAATGATTTTTATTTTTATTTGATTTTACTATTTGTTAAATTAATTTTATCACACAAATATATCTTAAATATTTATTTATATATTAACGTTATTATTATTTTAAAAGTTGAGGAAGTGTTTTGAGAGACTTTCATTCGCGAATCTTATGCGAATCATCCGTACTCATTAAACTCATACTTGCGTAGATGTACAGGAACCTCGAATTTCCTCACGGGCAAAGCGATTGCAAAAGTTTGACGCAAGTCACGGTATTGAGGCTGCTATTTCGAGGATAGCGATGGTGTATGGATCATTGTTGCACCAACATTCTGCACATCGCGGGATCATCGCACAACTCTTGCAAGCATGCAGCTGCCCTCATCAGACATAGACGAATTAGCGTTCCAATTTGATTTCTCTTTATTTCTCTTTATTGTACATTGAACGTATATATCATCGTATATGCAAAGATACAAAAAAATCAATCATTTCGCGATCATTGAAAGAAATCCTCTTCAGCTATGCGGGACGACGAGTATAACTTTGCTGTATATAACTTTGAGAGATAACGTAATATTTCCAGATTGACGATGCGAGAATGTTCGAAAATGTTAGCGAAAAGCGCACACTGAAAAAAAAGTCTGGTAATAGCTACCAAATGTATTTTGTTTAGCAGTACTAGTGCAGTTTAGCAGTAATATTTAGAAAATATTGCTAAACATAATAATAGTAATCAATCGTTCGGAAATAATTAAAAAGGTAAAATAAACGTTTAGATATTTGGTTTTGATTATATTAATTGAACACATTTGATTGAAATTATTTCACTAAAGCTTTAGTAAACTATTATCTAAAATCGATTATTACTAGACTTTTTTCAGTGCAGAATCTCGGCCATTCACGCGTTTGAGCAACGGAAATAACGCGTCTTGCATTACTTCTATCTAATGGTCTTCCCAACATAGAAAGTAGAGAGAAAGACATACATACAAAACGTACATTTGGTGACTAGAATTATAACGAGTACAGGCAAAATATATATATGTATTACTGTCTAAGCTTATATCACTTTTTATGCATCGTACAAAAGAAGAATACTAATTGCAAGTAGAAACAAGAGGTCATTGCTTCGACAACATCGTTATTATACTCGTTGAACTGACGTAAACTCACAATATCATACTTTGTGCAAATATTTTATCTTCCACGTCTCCAACAATCTTTAAAAAATTGACTTCAACTTCGATACTATCGATTCCGATGTAGTTTCTAGCGAGATAATACTCATCTTTTTTATTTCAAATCTATAATTTTGATGAGATTGAAGCTCTGAAAAACAAAACAGCACTGATCAATATTAAATTAAAATTTTATAATACCTTCTTCATGTAGCTTTAAATAATAAAAAAAATTTTTATTTATTAAGACTAAAATTTTTTTATATAATATTGATTGTATAAAGGCTGCTTAAAATTATTTTCGAGCATAAAGTTCGGGAATATAAGAATCTCGCAATTACCGAAAATCCAAGGAAGTACTCCGACATATAATATCATCTCTCCTCTCAAACTTTAACTCTCGGCTAGTAGTAGTCATAGAGGAGATAACGATGCAATGACTGCGGTAGTTGCAGTTTCCTGACAATTTTTGGTAGCTTGGTACCGCAGAGTTTGCGGACTATTAATCTCGCTTGATGAGTCAACGGCAGCGGAGTTTTAGCTGCCTCCATCACCAGAGCCTTCTGTGCGTCCGTCAAACTGCTGGACCGTCGTATCATACAGGGATCAAAGCTCTCCGCCGCTTCCAATAATGCGCGTAGCAATCGCGGCTTATCGGCCGTATTCTGCAAAGAATTGAGGATACCGTGTGGATCGCGAAATTGTGTCTTGATCACTACTCGGGCACCGTATTTCAGCAGCAATGCCACTATCTCCACCGATGGGTTCTCGTTAGAAGCGACGTATTCGGCGAGTACCGGCCTTAACGCCGGTCCATCGTCGCTGCGTATCACTAGGTTGGGGTCGGCGCCACGTTCCAGCAACATAGACAGGATCTCTAGCCGGTTCGGGATGTTGTCCGCGCATGCCACGTGTAATGGGGAACCAATGATTGGCGAAGTGGCGTTCACATCCGCGCCTGGAAAATCGCAAACAAAAAACTGCATTCTTTTTTCTTTATCTGAGATTTTATTTGATTAAACAATATTAATTCAATGAAACAATATTGAATAAAGAATTTCTTAAGATCGTAAATATGAATACGCAACATATAGAGAATAAAAGCTGGATTAAATTATTACCACTACTCTTACAGAAATCTAATACTTAATCATCAATCCTTTTAGTATACACGATGATTTTTCTTTCATTACACATTTCATATTCTGGATTAATTGTCATCATTTTTATAAGTACACAAAAATTATTAAGTGAATCATACAATACTTTAATTAATATTTTTAAAAAGTGAGATATAGAGTATTGTAAATTGTATATAACTAATTTCTTGATTCTATTAGTATTATATGTATATACCATTTCAAAAAAAACACTTAAGATATGTAATCTAATCGTGTGTATACTTTGAAATACTAATTAAAAGTATTGAAACAATTTAACATTAAAAATAAGTAATTAATTACTATCTTTCAGTAAATCTTTTTATTAAATTGACTAATTAACTAACTTAAATTGGTCAGTATTTAGATTTCCGTAAGGACATTGAAATATTTAGATAAAATTTATAGTTATGAATAAATTCAGATATAATTTCCAAGTGCAATGCTAGATCAAACTTATGAAAATAAAAACAATAATCCATGGACAATCAAATTAATATTATTATTACATTACAATCAAATTAATATTAAATCAACGTTATCAAGAACAATTTTTGGCCAACATGATCGCAAGGTCAATCACAAGGAAAAAAAAGTCTTACGACGCGGATAGATTTAATACCGGACGCGCATGAATTGGCCTTCGGATGCCGCGCAATTTCGGCCGTATGCCAGCGTTATCGGTCCGAGATACCGCGACTCACCCGCTTCGAGCAGCATTTCGACGATCGACGGGTCACCCTTGAGTATGGCCAAATCCAGGGCCGTCGGTTTCTGGTAGTCCGGCCCGAGATCCAACCGGGCGCCTTGCTTAAGCAAGAGATTGATTACCGCCGGATCGCCGCCGAGAATCGCGTAATGCAGCACTGTTCGGTAATCGTGCCTGGCGTCCGCCGTCGCGTTCACATCTGCACCGTAACTCAGCAGCAGAAGCACCGAAGAAATGCCCTGCGACATTCACGGTTGAGAAATCAGCTCTCCGTGAGTTTGCGAAAATGCAAACGTAACATGTAATTATAGTTACTGTATGTTGAGCATAGTAATGAATTTTAAGAAATTTGAGTGACGCAATTGTTTCGAAAAGAGAGTAAA
>Ga0157363_1006646_pt1 | contig 10900 bp, 1 predicted proteins | sample AttsexASBM1_FD_111477 | JGI IMG/M metagenome (GOLD analysis project Ga0157363, IMG submission 111477) | Fungus gardens microbial communities from leaf cutter ant in Ribeirão Preto, State of São Paulo, Brazil - Atta sexdens ASBM1 | ecosystem: Host-associated > Fungi > Mycelium > Unclassified ...
AGAATACATCGAAGGATAAAGATAAAAAAAGGAAGAGGAGGGAACGAAACAAGTTGACAACATACGTTAAAAAATTGGTGTATATAATAACAATAATATATATAATATATATATAACGTATATGAGCATGTTTACATGATTCTTATTACAACAGCTTCATTTTAATCTAGCCTAACCCAAACCGCCGGAATTAGATTCGAGCAGTCGTTTATATATATAATATATTATAATATATTATTCATAATATATTAACATTTCTCGTTTTCCTTACAGCTTCCTTGAATTATTATAACTACCGCGTTTTAAATTACAAAAAGTGGTTGCCCTAAAACCCACCTAAAACCTTTCGCTTCAAATTGGACGTCTTCTTTTCGTTTCGCGCCTAAATTACGCTGGAATATATTATTTTAATATGCTCTAAATCTATATCTATGTATATATATATATATATGTATATATATATATACCTTTAAAATGCAATATTGAAAAACGTTTAAAAACGCGTGTTCAAAATGACGTGTATTGCACACAAAAAATCCAAATCTATCAAATTCTTGAACATTAACCCTTTCAGTACCAAATATCGAGTTTACATATATAAGTAGAATATTAAATATAATACATTGATAAATGTATAGAAGTTCCAACGATGTCTCTTCACTCGTCTCTCAACTCGTCGTACGAGTTGTCGGAAGAGCTCTCTAGTTTTCGCTGTTAAAAAACTTCAGAATAAAAATGGAGCAAATCCGTAATTTGTAAGGCCTACTTCAAGTTCAACTTTATATGAAACTACAAACAACGGACTTGATCCACTTTCACTATACGAGCTTTTCATTCGATACTGTAGAACTGTGTTAACGTGCAGTTAACATTAGAAAAACTCGTTTCGCAGTAAAGGTGGCTGTTCTCTTATTTAACATCGTATTAATGCAGTTTTCGTGCCGATCTTTTATTTAACAGCGCAGAACTGACATAGTTATATGGTGCTAACCCTTCGTTTGACGCTACAGAATTGCGTCAACACTTTGTTTAACGCCACCAGAAACCTGCGAGCTATCTCCATACGTCACTCCACATGGTATCCTAAACGGATCCAAACTCGAGGGAAATTGTAAAAAAAAGCGCAGATGCAATATGGTGCGTAGATACGGAAAGGGTTAGCGTATTTTAATTCTTGAGAGGAATATTCACGGATAGATAATCGTGTGGCAGTCGATTCTCGTCTCGCGTACGGAAAGCTGCGCGACGAAGGAACTTGTTCAATAAGAGAGAGACACACCCGTCTCCGCATTATGATCACTACTGGATCGCGAGATATGCACGATCTAGAGAAAGATCTTGTCTCATGACAGCGCTGGCGCCGAACGGTCGTTAGTCTTCGTCTTTCGCAGCTTCACAGTCGCGAATATGTTAGTCCTGAAAGGCGTTAATTGCAATTAATCGAGATGCGCGTCCGTAATTATTGGACGATCACAAAAACGATCACGAGCTGAAACTTTGGAATTTTCTGAGAAATTTTAGAGAGAGGGTGGACTTCTTTCTTCGAAAGTACACAATAAAGACTTTTTATAGCACCCAATTGACTATTTCTTTAAATTGTTTGTCGTTTGTACACTGTAAACAAATTACTTGTAAAATTGCAATGATAATTTTGGGACCCACTATTAAAGATATATTTTTGCACATATTATTTATTTTAGACACTTCCTTTACAGTGTAAAACGAACAAATTTGATTAATCTGACAATGACTATTAATGAAAAAAAATACTAAATTTTAATAAATATTTGTTTGAATAAGTAAATATTTACTAATTGTAAACATAATTTGATACAAAAATCATTAATTTAACTATCATTTTTTATTGAGTACATATTTATTTGTTATAAATAAATATTTATTTAGTATATCATTCAAAGAAATATATATTAAGAGATAGTAAATTTTTTTCAATGTAGATCTCTCGAAATTTGCAAGGTCACAAATATTAGTAAACAGATCTGAAAAATGTTAATCAAGTTTAGCCTAGTCATCGTCTTATATAGTTTATTCTTCAACAGTTATACAAGTAACATTTATTGAAAGTTTAAATTTTAAATTCATATGCAAAAAATAAATGCAACTTTATTAAACTGCAATTTTAAATCAATTGGCAATACGGTTAAAGCGGCTGATAAAACTAAAAAAAATGGCAAGAGTTTGAAACAATTGCGAATAATTAATATCTAGCAAATGACTTGCACTATGCCAGCGATAACCAAAGGAAGCTAACGCGTGCAATAGTGAATAACAACGAGTCACAACAGCGATGTATCATCCAGCAAAATCGCTCGCTCTTTCGAAGACATAAATCGCTTAGAAGTCATCACAAAAATGTATCGAGCGTCTTCTTCGACGATGCTGCAAGCTCCTATAACATCAATAGCCAATCGTTGAAGACAAAACAAAGCATTAGGAAAGAATTAGCTAATGCAAGTACATCACAATGAGATGTTGAATCAATCATTCAGGAGCTTGCTCATAAACAAGTGGCCACGACAAAGTTCACAATAAATAAGATTGGAAAAATTTAGGAAAGGTAGAACTAATAATGAAGATAACTGCAAGCTCGGTGTTCGTTCACTGATTCAAATTTAAATCAGTTAGCTTGCATATTATTACACCTAAACTAAGGAAAAACAAAATCGCATGCATGGAAATCTCTTCATCTTCTTCATTGTTTAGCGGGGCAACATATAATTGTTTTATCTTCAAGATAAATCTATCAAGATACCTCTAAGATAAATTTTCTTCTTAAATATCAATTCTTCCTTTCGCTTGCCTTTGCTATGTTTCGTTCGATGACTCGAGAAATAAGATACTTCTGCTTAAAAAACTCTTCATCTTTTTAAATTCAACATACTTTCAGATTTAGAATTTTCTTTATAACATCGCTTTTCTTATTGCTGCTTCTGCTTCTTCTTTTTATTGACGGACGCATCCATGCCCCACAAATCGTACCAGGGCCCACAATTATTTCTATCTCGATCAGACTCTCTTCTCAGCTTAGTTCTCGGTAGCAATGTCTTTTCCGGTATGCTCTGATCTTTCACGACGATGCAGCTGTACGTAGATTCCTCATCAGATGCTTCAGTCTCGCTGAAGTTCAGTGTCGCATCTTCCTCGTCGTAGTTTCTTCTACTGCGTGTCATCCCGTGTCGTTTGTTCTCGTTGTTCTCCTTCAACTCGGCCACGATCATATTCCGTTTCGCCTCGAGACTACGTCTTCGCTCCTTCTCGATGATCGCCTTCCGCGACACGTTTCCGACAAAATATGTGCGCTCTTCCTGTGGCTGGTGCTGCATTCTATATTCTGATCTTTCCGTGATCTTGGACCGTTCCGCCGGCGTCGGAAAGTCCTCGAAGTAATCTGTCTTGTCGGGCACGTGACTTCTCTCGGCCGGTTTGGGCTCCTCGTGCCGGTGCTCATTCGTGATGGTACCCTCGCTGTTGCCCAGACTCGAGTTCGGACTATCGCCTTCAGAGTTTCTCTGCCGTTCTTCGTTCTCAGCCGTCTTGTCCTCCTTTCGGATCATCTTCGGGATGTCCACGAGCGAGCGATGTTGCCAGAGCGCCATACCCTCCAGCACCTCCGAGTCTCTGCGGAATTTCCAAAAAGATTTGGTCCGCTTCACGAGCTTAGGACTCTTCGACTCGTCGAAAGCTCTTTCGGTTTGCACCAGGTGACCTATGGCAGTCGCCTGTCGCGGTAGTACAGGTTTCCGCTCGACTTTCAGCGTGTTGTTATTAGTGTCTCCGTTACTTCGTTCATTGATCCTTGATATAACGTTCTGTTTCTGAAGACTTGGACCGTGTAAACCCGCGTGGTAACCATGTCTTTCGATTGCCTTCGTTCTCTCCAACTTGGTCTCGAAATTCGATTCATATCCGCGATCCCTCTCGAGCGAACTTACTCCATATCGATCAGTTTCTCCATAAATCGCCTCCTCTTTATCGGAATATCTACGCTCTCGGTAGGGACCCATCGAAGGCCGTTCTGGAGCCTCTTGCGACGGTGGTCGCGGCCGCTCAAATCGTCGGCTGGACAGTCGTTCGATCGTCCTGTTGCGATTCTTCTCGAACGTTCGTTCGTAACTCATCACTTCCTTTCGCTGATCCATATACGCGCGGTCTTGCTCGTTGCGGGAACGAGTGCGAGCTCGCTCGTATGATTGCGTGTCCTCGCGAGTCCGCTGGAAACTCTGTTTATCTTCTCTCGGACGATCAAAGACTTTGTCCTCCCTCGAACGCTCAAAGCCTTGTTTATCCTCTCTTGTACGCTCCAAGTTTTGCTTCTCCTCCCTCGAGCGCTCGAAGCTCTGCTTGTCGTCTCTCGTGCGATCGAAATTCGTCTTGTCCTCGCGAGAACTCCGCTCGAGCGAATGCTTATCGTCCCGCACACGCTTGTCGTCTCGTAAACGCATCTTATCGTCGCGGCGAGTCTGCTCCAAGTTCTTTTGACTATCCCGAGCGCGTTCTAAGCTCTTGTACTCCATAACGAGCCTCTCGCGACGATCCCGCGAGAGAGCCATTTCGCGGGTCTCTCTCTCAAGACTCTTATACTCGGCCGCGGCAGATCTCTCGCGGCGATCGAGGAACTTGGGCGGACTATGTTCGCGCGCGTACTTCTGCGCAGTCTGCTCGAGCTTCTGCGCTATATGCTCGACCTTGCGACCTGGCTCCGGTATAGTGATGGTGCTTTCGTCATCAGAATTTGACGACGAACTCGTTGACTTGGCATATTTCTCTGCTTCGAAACTGCCGCCTCCTCTTCGCTCCTGCTGAGGCTCCTGATTGTTTGCATAATACTTATTGTTGCTACGGTATTCAGCGCCGAAATCTTCCTCGTCTTCCTCGAGCTCGTCTTCCTCGGTCTCTGCCTGCGTTCGCTTGTCGACACGCCGCTGATCACCACGTCGAGTTGCAGCGGGAGCATTCCGTTCGTCCGTCATTTTGGTGCGCTGATTCGGGTTGGGACGTTCGTTCAGTGCCTGTGCAGCTTTTTTGTTCTTCCTCTTCTTCGTCATATCACCATTCTCCAATGTGAACTCGCCGTTCTCCATCTCGAAGTACTTCTTCGAATCCTCCTCGCTCACCTGGTTAGCCTTAGACTCAGCCCAGAGGTCCATCGCTGTGCGATACAGCTGCCAAGACTTCTCATCCCGTGGAATTGTTTTCCAGGAATCATTCTCCCAGTCCTTTGACCGCTTCTCGTCCTTCGAGGAAGGACGATCTTCTCCACTTCGCGGCTTGCGGCGCCGTCTGCATGCGCGGCGCGGTCAATAAAAAAGAGAAAAAGAAACCGGGGCGCGGAAATAAGGGATTAGAAAAGGGGAGGTTGTTGGAGATGCGGACCACCACCACGGCGGTTTATTTCCAGCGACCACGATAGCGCATGCGGTATCTACAAGAAGGAGAGACAATTTCGAAGAAAGAGAGACAACTAATTTTCCAAGTGAAAGATGAGCAGCCGGAAAAAAGTTCAGTCCATAAAAAAATAAAAATAATTTGTTTACAATTATTTTAAAAGAAAGAATTATCAAGGGTATTAAATAAATTAATTTTAATTTTTTTTTTAATAAAAGACGAGCAAAATGTAGCAATAGATCGGTGATAGAGAATGTAATATGAAAAAATTAATTATTTGCTATTCATGCAACATTAAAACAATAAGAGATTATACAATAAATATATATACACAACAATCATAATTAAATCTTGAGCAAATATATAACAAAGAATTCATTTGTTTAAATTGAGAATGTAGGAAAAGTAAAAAGACTGATAATATCACATAACTATTATACAATATTTAACTTAACTTAAAAATAATAAAAAATAATACTTGTACTTATAACATTAAAATCAATCTATTATCGTAAATTTTGCAAAAAATTTCTGTTAAGATTTTTTGAAAGATGATCGTAATAATAACTACATAAACCAAATAAATATTGTATCTAAACACATTTCGACTTGTATTGTAAATATCACAATACAATTGCACAATCAGCATTCACGCAACAATTTACAAGCAAGAAAGTAGACTCTATTCAAGATCGATATTGACTGTCGAAAATTCGATCTCGCTTTATCTGAAATTAATCACAGTTTTTCCGACGTCGGAGATGTATGTGAATGTAAAACGCGCGTATGGCTATAGCATCCACCACCGCTCGAATTTTTATTCCTCACAATAGCATCGCGGACCAATCCAATTGAGTATCGAGGGAGACGGCAAAGAGGGGTGAAAATCGTACTAATTACAGGGAGGTAGTAGATAGCAGAATAGCAGAGTTACAATGATACAAAGCTTCAATCACGCTGAATAGGGTAAAGCGGGAGTGCGCTTATCGGCTAGTTATCAAGGTGATGTTTATGGAGTAAAGGTATCAAAGGGTCCAAAGTACCAAGTAATAAGTGATTTGCCTGGGATTGAACGTCTGCGGATGAATAATGGTAGTCTACATGTAACTGATGTAAATCAAGGGTCGAAACCGATTCAATTATGCTGAGGTCAGTATCCGATGTTGTACAGACACGCTAGGAAGATAATTATTACGCTTATATTGTTACGAGTAAATGAAGAGATCATTTACTGTTCATGTCCCATTGAGTCCCATTTAAATTCAGCAAAATTTCATCGGTCTGATAAAAACATGTAAATCGTGTAGGTAAGCTACGTAAATTCTCTTTGATTGAAACTATTCGGATTTCAAGATACGAAAAACAAGGTTCCTTTTCCACTGGATAGGTTATTTGAATTTATAATTTACAAGGAATAAATAAAATAATGTGAACATCTGAGAAATATATTACTATTTATTTTATTAATAAGAAATTAGTTACTATTTTCTTTTTAATACAGATTCTATCTAATTGTTGGAATAATGTTAAACGTGTTTGAATAATGCAGCAACTGCTACAATGCAATATTATACCATTCTTCTAACAGAAGATCTTCTAATTGCTTAAAAGATATTGGAGAAGGAAGTCTATTTCTCCTAGCGGTTATTCGAAACTACAAATGATATTTAAATCAGGCGATTGTATTGGCCAGGAAAGACGTTGAAGTTTTAAAGAATAGAGGATAATTCTAGAAATTAGAATTGGAAGAAAATTCTTCCTCCAATGTCATTTATATAAATAATTAAAAGCTATTCTGCTAAAAGAATAGTACAATCCCATTGATATTCAAGCTATTAAATGATTAAATGATTATTCTAACAAGGATAGAAAGTACATTAAAAACAGATGATAACACCAACTTCTTATTATAAAACAAAATAAATAAAGGTATTCCCCAGGCTCATATCATTTTCTCTATTCCCTATATTTATCTACAACTCCCACGTATTACCATATAGGATAGATATTATCATAATCCCATAATCGATTGTTCCAGCACTGTTTTCAAACAGAATCAGCAGAATTATGGTTCATACGTGCACGTAATTTCGTTTTCCCTTTACATAATTTATGTAGCTTGTGGTTTACACGAGGAAGTCTAACTAACATTACGCCAAAGAGCGGGGATGACTTTATATCCTGGGGTGTAGATTTTGGACTTACCTTAGCGCCTCGTCGTCACTGTAATCGACGTCGGGCTGTACCGGCGGCTCGTTAGAGAAGCCACTGTCGTTGCTACTGTGGAGAGATGTCATTGCCGGAGGTGGCACCGGAGGCACGGGCGGCTGCACTCTTCGCCCTCCGGCTAGCACCGCGGGCAACGTGCCCGATGGACGGATCTGAAAGGCAGACTAAACGATTCCCTTCGCGTCTCACCCACTTCGCATCCCAATCAATCTTGGGGTTGCGACGTGTACACGTAAGGGTGTACTACTGATAAAGTTTACTAGGAGTTTACCCAGACTAGAGCTCTGAGGAAAGAAAATCGGGAAAAGATATCGGAAGAGGCAAAAACAAACTCAAAATATTATTAATTTTTTATGATACACTGCTGATCCCATAGAGCACAGATCTTTTCAGCAATATTGCAGTAACAATTTCTAATATTGCTGCAAGCTTGTATTATTTGAAACAATATTGATCACAGTTTATCCGAAAGCCATCTTAGGAACGTCCTTAGAACATTCAAAGGACAAAGAGATACTCTCTGAACATCTTTAGGACGTCCCTTGAAGATTTATGCTGTATGGAGGTAACATTTAGAAAAGTTTTACGACAGACGAGAACAACGTTGCGAAGACACGGACTAAATAACAAGCTGCAAATAATCGGAAATGTTTGTGTCGTTACATTGATTTACAGCCTCACCGATTTTGATTGACGTGCGGTCGGAGTCGCCAAGACGCTCGCAGTATTAGTTGGCGTGCCGGCGTTGCTACTGCTGTTGTTGTTAGCATTGGTGTTGTTGTTGGCGGAACTGCTACCGGCACCGGGAGTTCCACCGGATGATTCGTCGATACTGGCCGGCGTGACCGGCGGTCGAGAGGGCGGCGGCTTGCACGGCGGTATGGCTTGCGGTTCTGGAGTCCTACCATGGCTCGCTCCATGACTTGGCGATCTTCGCATAATTGGATAACACAATGTACGCGGAAACCCGGGGAGTTAATATGGAAGATTTTCGAAAATCAACTGAGTAAGTAACAAGTTAACCAATAATATAAAACATCGTACCTCAAATAATCTATCAGCCCCGTTCTGGATGACGTTGCGCAAAGAAAATAAATACATATATAAAAAGAGATAAATCATAAAAATTATTGATAAATACGTTAATTGATATTGGAAGATAATGAAGATAATAATGAGATTCACATCTGATATATAATGGTATATCTGTGACGATGTATTGAATTTCAAAATTTTTATTTATTAATTACTTCAAATGCATGCAAGATTTCAAAGCGGAATGTTTGAAGGGTTAATAATAAGCGACCATAAGTGCGAAATTTCAGTGCTACCCTACTCGAGGTCGAGCAGACTTACTTACCCCAAAGTGTCGTCGATTATAATTTCAGTGTACGCCAAGGGAAACCATCCCGAGCTTTGAGTGCGCAGATTTTCACCAAATTGCCATCCCTTTTGACGGTCGCCTGACAAAAAAAGAACGGGAAATATGCAAATCCGCAAAATTCGCTTATACGCTTCGGTCTCATTAACATTTTCGCAATGAGGATTCTTTTTAATTTTAAACATTAAAAAACCGAGAAAAAACAAGTAACTAATTTATCTTCATTTCGTTACGACTAAATATCTTCGGTATGTGCAAAATATCATTGATATTAGCTTGAAATTATAGTTAATTACATTTCTATTAATTATTCTACGCTAAATATTAATAACTAAATATTGACCGAAATAGATAATCTTACTTTGATTGTTAATATTTCAATTAATATACAGTCAATTATATAGTGTGGCAATAATGAAATGATTCAGTTTTCTGAAAGAAAAACTGTGTATGTATATTAAAAATTGAAGTTATATTTTTAAAGTTATATTTTTAAATACATTAAAATGGCGTCTAATTATCATTATTATTGATTGTTATCACATGTTTTCTGAGATTTTAAGCCAGAATTTTGGATAAAAACTTTTAAATCTTCCGAATGCGTTAAGAAAACCGCTTTTGAAATTGTTTCGTTTCAAATTTTACCTTTGAATAACACGTTTAAGTATTACTAACACAGTTTTTATTGCTTAATTTCCGGATTGCCTTGATAACTTACAAAAACCATTTCAATTATCATTTCTTTTAATAATACAGTAAATATTTATTTACTGTAAATAAATATTTCCTTACATTGGTACTATTGAAAGAAATATGTATTAAGATTTAGTAATTTTTTTCAATGTTGCCTTAATTCAACATTCTCTTTGATAGACCAGCAAAGTTAATATACTCAGCAGTTCTCTTCTTTCAGAGAATAGCATTTTTGACTGTAGATAGCAAACTTTCGTTTAAGCAGCACATTTCCCTTGGTATCCCGGTAAAAAATTAAGAAACATATTTATGCTGTTGCTGGCGCGATCGTTGACCTACGTGCCCCGCCAGCACTCGGTTCATTACGCGCGACAGCTGCTATCCTATAAGTGCCATAGTTCTGGGACACCGTGTGTATCGTATCGATAGACGTTGCGAGATCAGACTTACCCATCAGCGCGATGAGATCGCCCTCCAAAAAGCTCAGCTGATTCTCCCCCGAGCTGAGATAGGCAAAGAGAGCCCTGGCGAGAGGGGCATCACTCCAACCCCCGGCACCAACTCCGGTGCCACCCGCGCTGCTACGAGATGTCGGGGGTGCCATGGATCGGGGTCGGGGTGGAGTTTCTGGAACCTCTGGAAACCAGAAGCGCTGTAATTGACCGAGAATGGCGTAGAGGGAGCGGTCGAGGGAACGCGGATGAGCTCGGGATAATGCGATGGGGGGAGGGAGGGAGTGGGGGTAATTTCGGGGTGAACTAGGGCAATTAGGTCAGCGTACGATAGCAACGATCGAGGTGAATCGGAAAGAGAATGGACATCAAGTCCCGAAAGGATATCGAGGGTACAAAATTGGAAGAAGACACGCGAGAATTGTTCAGAAATAATATCAGCGATGTACATTATTAATGCGTGGCCATTCGTACGTCGTGGTAAATTAATTTGAATTCACGCGAATGTACGTGGCACTAAATGCGAAGCAACGACGTTGATTCCCGACGTTGAATTATCCGTGGAGGTACGTGAGATTAATTAAGGCTTTAACTCATCGTTGTGATAAACGCGACGGAATATTTATACTCCTCGCGTTTATTTACATCGCATTTTTATAATTATCTAACTTTTTATTTTGCTCTACGTGACGTGATATTACCAAGAAAAGAAAGCTAAAGTTTACATCACCCGCTGTAA
>Ga0157363_1006647_pt1 | contig 10898 bp, 8 predicted proteins | sample AttsexASBM1_FD_111477 | JGI IMG/M metagenome (GOLD analysis project Ga0157363, IMG submission 111477) | Fungus gardens microbial communities from leaf cutter ant in Ribeirão Preto, State of São Paulo, Brazil - Atta sexdens ASBM1 | ecosystem: Host-associated > Fungi > Mycelium > Unclassified ...
TTCTCCTACACACACACACACACACACACACACACACACACACACACACACACACACACACACACACACACACACACGCACGCACGCACGCACGCACGCACACTCTCTCTCTCTCTCTCTCTCTCTCTCTCTCTCTCTCTCCTGATTTCTAGTTTTCGAGTACATTTCTAGTCTCCTGCTACAACAACGGTGTGATCTTGCGAGTGACAGATCTCGCGGAGATTTGGCGTGACGTGCGCAGCTGCGTGATCGGCATCCGGTCGGCGCGGCGTGGCGCCGGGATGAGGAGAGCCGAGAGCGAAGCTACGCGGAGTATCGACTAGCGGCCGGAGGCGGCTGCTGCGGCGGTGGCGACACGTCGACGTTCCAGTTAACATGAATTTCACGAGGAAGCATGCGACGGATTCGCGACGCACGTGAGAACTCGAGAACTGAGGAAAGGAAAGGTGCCGAGTGGACCTGACACTACCGCACCCCTCTTTCATCTTTCTCATTTTTTTCTTCATTTTTCTCTTTCCTTTCTCTCGCTCTATCTCACTCCCTCTCTCTCACAACTGCTCGCAATGATGGCGAGCGATGACAGCCAAAATGCAAACAAACAAGCAAGCAACCGACCAAACAAGCGAACAGCACGTACGTCGTGCGTCGTCTTGAATCCGCGTGGAGCGAGCGGGAAGAGCGAGAGGAACGCAGAGCAAGTGAGAGAGAACAAGTAGCGGTGATCTCACCTGAGATCGTACTCCAATCTTTCGCCGCGAAAATGAATCCTCATCCGCGTGTTTACATCCGCGACAATGGGATCGGTGACACAATTCGAGCTCGGAGATTTAGTCTCTAAATTCTGAGTGGATCTCGCTCTAGAGAGTGAAAATTGAATTTCAAAAGAATTTTTTATCTTCAGAGCGTCTATCGTGGAACAAGTTCACGGAAACAGATTCTCATCGGAATTATTCCTTTTTTCCTAGAAAATACAATAGAAATCCAGAGAACAATTGAATAATTCTGATCGCAATTCATTTCGAATAATTTCACAATACGTGACCAGAGTGAGACTCTAAAATCAACGGCTTTGAAATTCTGAGTCTCGTCATGAGGCTCGCGACGAGTCGAGGACCTCATTGGCACTCTCTCCTCGCCTTCCTCTTTCATCCCTCTCGACAACCCCAGAAGTTGCGACATACCGGGAAGAAACACGCACGATATGCTCGCTCCATGATTACACTAGAGCGGACCAACAATCAAAACTGTTTTTCCGAAAATACTCCAAGAATACTCTGACAACGAAAACGATAGTGATGAGGAAGATAAATGGGACAAGGAGAGAATACTTGGCGCGAACGACGTTTTTGAATGTGCGAGATGCTCCGACAGGTCGCTCCTCGTCCATGTCACCATTGTCGAAAATCTTCGGATCCGCTGGGATCCGCTGCAATTCGTAAAGATCAAAACACGAATTCCACGTATCGGGGAACACGCCGATGTTTAATTCTTCGAGCGATTGAAATCTCACCACCGTTGACGATGTCGACAAAGACGACGATGCTGCGCGACGTCGAGTCAAAGGGACGCGAGCGAGAACGAGAGAGAGAGAGAGAGAGAGAGAGAGAGCGCGCGCGCGCGCGCTCTCTTTCTTTCTCATGATAAATATCTAGGCGCTCGCTCGCTCTCTTTCTCTGTCCAGGGTGTTAACGGCGGGCACTCACCATCTTTCGACGGATTCGGACGCGCTGGAGGATCCGCTGGCGGCTGTCCCGGCGGCTCGATGGTACCCTGGCCTCGCGCGACAGTCACCTGGACGCCCAGGGACTGCCAAGGACCGTAGCACCGACCACTTCAGCAGCACTTCCAGCCTCCGGCGGAGAAGCTGCCTTCCCGTCTCGCAGTAAACCTCCAAACACTACGGGGCAGGCAGCTTTTACAAGATGGCGGCCGGTGGCAAAGCGCCGCGTACTCTGAATTCGCGGAACCTCGCAGAGAATTTGCGCCCGTACCTTATCGAGAGTGGGTAAAGCCAATCGCGTCGTCACGTTTCCGTCGGATTTCCGTCGCACGAGGTTCAACTAGGCCGCGTCAACGTCTCCGCGCATTCAAAATCTGGAAACACTGGACATTCTGATATTCGGATACGACATATATTGCGCGTCTGAAAAGGATTTCGACTAAGTTAGCTTGAGTTCTACCAATGTAGATTAAATTTAATTTTGGTCCAACTTGCTCTTAATCTTTTTTTAGTTCTCAAAATTAGAGGATGAAAAATAAGTTAAAAACGAAATTAATCTAGTTTGTGGAAATATTAATCGGCGATTAATTAAATTTCAAGCCCTACGCACATATAAATGCCTTATCATCTTTTATTTGCAATTTGTACATAATTATTCAGTGTATGCTTAATCTCTATTAATTTTTTAATATTCAATATTTTCTTGTTTCCTAATATCTTTTATGTTCAGTGCACAAGATATTATCTTTACCCATTTCTACTGAATGTAAATTAGTTAATAGCATTAATTTAATTTATTTTTTATCTTTTCCTGTAATTCTAATTGTAAGAATTAAAAAAATATAAGGAGTCAATATAAACTATGATTAAAGTTAAATTATATTGATAGAAACAGATTTTTGAAAATTGTAGAAAATTTGATCTACTACAATTCATTGTTCCTTTTATTTAATTTTCTTTCCATATTAAACAATAAAAAATAGTATTTTTATCCATGTTCATGAATTAAATTAAAAAATTATTTGATAAGTTAATTACTGATTAAATTAATTAAAAAAAAGAATTTAATTAAAGTGGAGAGCAGTCAAAGATAATTTCGATTAACTTAATTCTACGTAACTTTTAATCCTTCTAATCCTTTTTGTCATATGTCAAACAACAAAACATTAATAAATTCTATTAATACAATGCAATTTTTTTAATTTACTAAAACAACACTACAAAATTTAGAGCGCGTTATTTTAAAATAAAATAAATAAATAAGATGTAGTTTGATTTATCCTCCTTGTTTTTTTTTTGAAAATCACATCTGCTCATTCATATTTTTATTATTTTTTTACAACGCATTTTGGGTTTGAACTTTACATGCAATTCCATTCAAAGTTTTCTATAATGATAACAAGGATAACGGAACACGAAGGAGGAGGAATTAGACGAATGACAAAAAATGTAAGTATCATATTATTTTTAGACTTCAGATATCATTCACATTTAAATCCAAATACGTTAAATCCAAATTCGTTGATACATAAATCTCTTCATTTGAATAGTTCGAGATCTCCATGAGATATCAAATTGAGTGAATCGATCACGTCGAACGCGAAACCGTTCAACGGAGTTGCTCCGGAGTCTTATTCGCGATCAACGGAAATCTAACCAGGACTTACCGATAATCCGCGACCCGACGATCCCGCGGCGACATTCGCTGGCGACGTCGTGCGACTGATGAAAATTTGTAGTGTTTGAGTAAAACGGAACACGAAAAATACGAAAAACGATGAACGAGAAAAACCGGAGACGAAAACGGAACTGGAACTGAAACCAAACTGAACGCGAGCGCATCGCTCGCTTGGGGTTGATGAGGGGTTAGAAGGGGAGGGGGAAAGATACCGCGACTTCCGGTCAACGCGACCGCATCGCGTCGCGTCGTCAATGAGATGCGATGTGAAATTGATAGAATAATTCAACGGAGAGATTATCTTTTACAGTGGACCGATTGAACACGTCGATCGTCGCTGGGGCGCCGATAAATGCGACGCGCGACACCATTTTGACTAGCGTTGCAGAAGTGAACTGACTGGCGCGAGATTGCCATTCAAGTGTTTCCGACGAACGGAAACAAAACGAAAAGCGGAGGCGAATAACAAACCGAACGTAGCCCGAGAAAGAACGAGTCGATAGGAAACAATGGATACTGTTAGAAATTTGGTCGCAATTCTATCATTACCGAATTTAAGTCAGGTGTTTCACTGAATACTCTACTCCTTTTTTTTATTTAGAACTGTTTCAAGAGTGACATCTTTCGTTGACTTAGATGAGGTTTGAGACAATTAACGTCACATTGGTAATTTCAAGACAAAAAATCTTTTTCTTCTTATATTGCTTCTAAAAAATTGAATTTAATATTTTGAAAGTTTGTTAAAAATTAAAATATATCGATGTTAGAAATTAAATTTTTAATAGCTTCTATTTTTAATTTTATTAGTTCGTTTTTTAATTTTTAAAACATTGTCCTTTCAATTTTTACGAATTTTAAGTGTAAAATATCCGTTATATTTCCTGTACTTTCTACGTTTAGGAAACATTTAAATATTTCCATCGTTTCAATATTGAGTAAGCAGTATTTTAAATATATCAAAATTAAATTAACAAAATTAACATAAAAAAATTGAAATTCTAATAATACTAATAATCGATAATACTAATAATCGATATTTTTATATTCATTCCGAATATATCGATTATTAGTATCAGCGTAATATACACTGTTAAAAATGTTATGAAATTTAATGTACTTAATTACTATTTAATTACTTTTAAGTTACATAAATTAAATTCAATTTTATGACATTAAATTAAATTTTATGTATCTGTAACTGAAAAATATATTTGTGTATATGTACATGAAATTTAGTATACGTTATAAAATTTTACGAAGTTTGGTACATTTTTTATTAAATTTTATGTAATTTACATAAAATTTAATGTAAGTAAATGTTAAATTTAAGTTACTTATAACTTCATTTTCATTGACAACATTTTAAATATTTTTAATGTGCCTGTTTGAAATTTCCATTACATGTAACGGAAGCAAATTTCTGTTTTTTTTTTTTAACAGTGTATAAAACATAAAGTAATTAATTACCTACATTTTACATGACATTTCTAGTAAATATATCAATATGTCATTATCGCAAGATTGCGAAAGAGATCACACGAAAAATATTTACAAACAAAATATACAGATATTATACTATTTTCAAATTTTAGATATCATTCACATTTAAATCAAAACACGTTGCAGTCGATGGCACGAAGACATACGGTCTTGTTTCTTCATTTGAATAGTCCGAAATTCCCTGTGAGATATCAAAATTCTGAAAATTCGAAATGAAAAAAGAGCTATGAAAATATTTTATAATACATACACAATTATATATATTTTACAATTATATATATTTTATAAATCGCATTGTTAATCACACAATTTAACAATAAAATAGTACAGACCAACAGAAGCTTTCTGAAGGCTTAACTCATCAAATCGAACATGAAGATTAATAATTACTTTTTATATTAACTACAGATATTCATAAAAAAATATATAATTTAACGTCATATGTGTGCTCTTATAAATTGCAGAACGTTATCTAACGTAAAAAAAAATGTACGCAAATTGCTACATGACTTACATATCTTTTATGCATAGCCAAGCAAAAGGTGCAAACTTGGGGTCTTGTCGAACAAACGCCGCTACTTTCTAAAAGACGCGTACAAGGTTGATCCATGGCACCCGCAATAAGTATGGCGTCCAAATGGCTAATGTAACTGCTGGCCAATCTTAAGGTCTCTATTTTCGACAGCTTGCGATCAGCCGGCTCGGTTGGGATCAAAGTTCTCAGGGCGCTGAAAGCTGTGTTCACGCTGCACAACGAAGATCGCGTACCTTCAGAGAAGATCTCATCCAGTGTCTCTCGCATCCTAAATCGCTCTATTAATATCAAGTCTATCTCGTTCATTATAAACATGTATTAAGTAATTAAAAGAAGCATCCAAAGATAAACGATTTCGAGAGAAATTCCGCACGTGAACAAGAACCGCGTTTATCTTCCGAATCCTTCAACTTCCTCGCGCAACAAGAAATAAATATTTAGATAATTTATTCGTTTTTTTTTTTATATTGTTCTCGTTATTATATGCGCAAAATGCTTTTTCACCTAAGAGTGCGATCTCTTTCTCGAGCGTTCGCTTGATATCGCTGCTTCGTTGACTCTTCCCTCCTGCGTGCTGCCATGTTGTGGACGCGACTACAGAAACGCTTTCGCTGACCGTTCACAATGACGCTATCTTCATCAATGAGGCGACCGGTACAGCCTCTTTCCGTTCCTCCGGAATATGAAAATTTCCTCATCTCTCTGTCACGGATACTTAACATCTCCCCCCGCCCTTCCTTTCTTTCCCCTTACTCCTTCTTTCTCTCAGATATCCGACACGCACATGAGTAGCACATGTGTGCGATCAGGGACGGATAAAGATCCTCTCTCATACTCTTTTTCGTCCTTTTCTCTTTCTCTTCCTTTCCCGATTGCTATCGTAATGTGCTAAAATTATGGCGAAGAAAATAAAAAAACTGAATAATAAATTATACATTATAAAATAAAAATAATAAATTATATAAATTACAAATATATATATATATATGTATGTATATCTCTGAAGATAATTGTTCTCATTGAAAATCAAGAATGTCAAAATGTGAATGTCGAAGTTATAATAGGATCTTTGTTATACACATTTGATCGCCTCTCATGCATTGGAAATTAAATTTACAATGAAATACATACATAACAGAATGAATCCATACAACACGCACTCAAAACTTCGTCCCTGTCTTCCACACTACTATACGCTGAGTGATGCATTCCGAGTGTAAAGTGGACGACGGCTGCGTTTCGCATTAAGCTCAATAAAAACGTGGATGACCGTAGTAACCGGATGATAGAGAAGGATAAATTCCATCTGGAAAACTAATTAGCGTTCTATTACAACGTGCTTCCATTTGCCTACAATTTCCCGATTTCTCTTGTTTTATATAATTACGTTGCTGAAATAGATGCTAAATTTATATCTTGTCGTTTGTTGATTGAACTTCAGAGCTGGGCGATGATATAATGCATAATTATTTAAGGCGCGAGAATAATTGAAGAAGAAGAAGCTTCGTATGAAATGTTTACTCAATTAAATAACTTGGTTACATCGAATCAGTTACATAGCATAAAATTTACATGTTTCTCAAATGGTCATCGACTCATAAGATTATACTTCAACGTTCGATATTGTCGAAGAAACATCACGCAGGATCAGCTAATATAAGACAGAATTAATTAAGTTTTGGATTTATTCATTATCGTTGACCGCACGCTATGTTACCGAAGGCCCGCGGTATAAAGGAATATCTTAAAGAATATATATATATAGAAATAATATATATATAGAAAATATGCACAAAAGTGATATATTAATAAAATAATAATGGAACTTAGATTATACACTTTACGCGATTATATGAGCGATCAAACAGATCGATGTGGAAGGTTCATCGAATGGCGATTATAAAATGCTCGAAATGATTCTGTGTCATAGTAGATTTACATAATATATGTAAACGTAAATAGTCACATTTCATTTTACTTATAAACATTACATGATGTGACATAATATAAAATCAATTAAAACAAGGTAAAAGTTTCGATGTAAAAAAAGATGAATAAACAAAATAAAAGTTTGTTGTATAAAAACGATGAATAAACAAAAAGTTTGATATGTAAAAAAGATGAATAAACAAAGTGTTCCACTCGCTTCAATACCGTTCGACCTTTATCTTTTTTCCTCGCTTTTACTTGCACTTATCATTTGTAGAAATAAATCTTGTAAAATATATATATTATTATATATGTTCAATATAATCTATATATATTAAACATATTTTACAATATATAATCTATATATATTACATATTTATATAATATATAATCTATATACATTATATAAAATATATTTAATATCCATAATTATATATAAATTTAATATATAGAATCTTATATATATTTTATGTATCTATATATCTTTAAAAATATATGTACATACATATATGGAAGAATAAAAAAACGCGGTGTAATTTCACCTCGTACAAGCACTTTGGCATGTGTACCACTTAAAATCAGATTAAAAAGGAAAAAACAAGGCCAATCGCGAGATCAAGCGCGATTCGGTGACGATGATCGGTGACATTGACAGTGTAGAGGAGTAATTAATGATGTAATATCTAGAGAACTTGAAAATAGTTTATATATCAAGCACATCTGTCGTATTTGTATAAATCTCTCTAAGTATACGCCAGCACCGATGATATAGCGCTGGGGCTAAAATATCTTGTACTATTTACACTAGCGAAACAATTACAATTACAATATTCGCCGCGTATATATATATATATATATATATATATATATATATATATATATATAATATTCCTTTGTTTACATTGATCCGATAGATCATAAAAATAATTTCTTAGATGATAGATTACAGAAATATCCCAATTTTTCAGAAATCGTCGATGCGCCGAAGGAACGCTCAAATGTATATACATATATGTATGTATATACACATATATATATATATATATATATATATATATATATAATATATATATAATGTATAGTACATATATACATATAAATAAAAATGTGCTTATTGACGCGATCCACGTGCGGCTTCTTCCAGTGCGCGAACTTTAAGCTCGCGCTCACGCTGTTGTCTAAAAAATACCCTTCGTTAGTCCGGGTACTAGTGCTGCCTTAAGTCATAACATTATGCAACAAGTCAGGCAAGCTGTGATAGTGATAGATTTCAAGGAACGAACCTTAAGTATTCCTCGTGATGAGCTAAGATAGAATGCGGAGGGAATCGGTCACGCTCCATCATGAGATGCCGTTGTAGTTGTTCGTGATGCGCTGCCATATCCGCGTAGGGTCTTCCTAGGAGTTCCGCCGGATGAAGCGCTAAGGCAGGATCGCGTGGCATTAAACCGGGGCGAGGATAATTAGCGCCGGCTGCAGCTGTGGACGAATATCATCATGTGCGTTATTAAAAAAAAGAAAATGAATTCAAAAGAATATTACTAATTCGTATTGTTTAATTATTGCGCGTACGATCCATTTTGAAAGAGTACTCGTGCTTAGCAAAAGCGTATTTCTCGTAATTTGTAAAGATAGAGAAAACCGCGCAGAATTTAACAATATAAACCCTTAAGCTACGTTTCCCAAAGTGTTACTAGTCATCTTCAGGCACACGCACATGCACACTCGCGCCTATTCCTCGACAACACTCACTCGCACTTGCACCTGCGACGGTGATAAGCGACTAGCCAGAGATCAGAGTCGAGCAACTGGAAAATCGCAGGCGTGCTGACGATTAACGGTACGAGAAAAAAAGGATCGTCTTGACCTAGACCTAGGCAAGTATAGGTAACATAGGACGATCAATGAGAAACACACGGGCTGCCGAACGACGAGGAATAAGCAAGAGCGGCGTTTTCTTAAAGGAGAAGCTCTTCAGGAAGCTTTAGAAGAAACATCCTGGTTGTATTAGGACCTACCCGGCAGAGGAAATCCAGCCGCAGCCGCAGCGGCTTCCTGCTGTTGCTGAGCCTGTTGCTGGGCCTGTTGCTGTCCCGGATGTAAGTGCAAGTGCGTATGCGCATGCGTATGCGCGTGAGTGTGAGCATGATATTCGGGCGAGATGCCAGCCATTTGCAATCGGACCATCGGGTCAGCGGCCAGAGCCAGCCGTTCTTCCAGCTGGCCGTGGTGATGAGCCGCCACGGGATGGCCAGCCGCTCCACCCGCTGGCCCCCCGCCGGCTGCAGTCGGAATCCCTAAACGCGACAGCGCTTCGATCACATAACTCGAAGATCACAGATACGATTCTCATGCCCGATTTCTTCATCTCCAGCTAACTCGGATAAAATTATCTGAGAGAGAGGAAGGAACCACTCCTTTCAAATATATACCGCTAATTGTAATATAGAGAGCCAAGGTTAGCTATATGAACAGAGTTAACTGGCGCTGAAGAAATCGGCCATTAATTTTTAACAATTAGTCTACCTACGTCGCATCCCTCAAAGCTCTTGGCGCTCTTGATCTAATTATTCTTTTTCCCCGGCCTACCCGAGTTCTTTCTATTACATCTGCCTTTAGGCTATATTCTTAAGTCAATTCGAATTTTGAAAAGTACAAGTGATACGGTCGAACGAATATTAATTGACGAGTCTCTATCTCTACTGCCGAGATATCAAATATTAGCTTTGTCAACAATTACCTAGCCGTTCGAGTCGTTCTCTCTCGAGTTGACTCGGACCTGGTGGAGCTCCGTAGAGGCCAAATTGGTGTAAGGCTTGAGGCGGTCCAGAAGGACCTGGTGCCAGACCGGCGGCAGCATATCGACGATGTATCTCCAGCCAGTGGGGATCGACTGGCGGCGCTGGCATCGGTCTGGGTGTACCCTTGAACAGTTCTTCTTTCAATCGATCGTTTAACTCTCTCTCGCGTAGCTCACGTATCTCGCGTTCCCTCTTCTCACGCTCTAGATGCTCCAATTCTAACCGCTGCGCCGCAGCTTCACGTCCATAAATATAGTGCAACATCGGGTCGGGTGGTGCTGGATGTCTGGCGGGGGAGAAAGCGGCGTGCGGCCTAGCGTATTCGGATAGTTGTCTGAGTGCTGGAGTATCTGCATAGGAACCAGGACGAGCGGCATAACGGTCATAAGGCGAAACGACAGGTTCGAGAGGACCACGGCTTGGTGGTTTACATGCCTCGGGCTGTTTCTCGGGCGTCGTCATCTTTCGGGCCTGTTGCGCCGCAGCGGCGGCGCGATCGCGCTCCTCTCGTTCCCGCTCCGCTTGCTTTCGCGAGCGCTCCTCGCGTTTCCGCGCAAGTTTCGAATCTGGTACGGGTTTGAACATCAGGTCGGTGCGTGTACACGAATTATTCTCACCGCGATTCCAATGCCTCAGGAAAATCGCTGATTGCGATCGGTGGCACTCGGAATCCTCGATACGCGGCTCTGGTGATGGTCCACGTGGACTAATGGGCTCCTCCGGTTCCGGATCCAA
>Ga0157363_1006648_pt1 | contig 10898 bp, 4 predicted proteins | sample AttsexASBM1_FD_111477 | JGI IMG/M metagenome (GOLD analysis project Ga0157363, IMG submission 111477) | Fungus gardens microbial communities from leaf cutter ant in Ribeirão Preto, State of São Paulo, Brazil - Atta sexdens ASBM1 | ecosystem: Host-associated > Fungi > Mycelium > Unclassified ...
ACTTCGATCTTATCACATATTGTCAAGGTCATAATCCTAGCCTAGTGATCCTCGGAAGATTTTAACCTGCGCTTATTATTATTCGTTAAAAAGTTATTAATAAAATAAGTTTTATAAATAGAACACAAAATTTAGCCCTATTAACAGAAATTAATGACTTTCCATGCGAAGCGAGATCCACTCATGATGGAAGGAATAACATGTGTGCAGTTAGACAGTGTCTTTTTCTAAATCTCGATGCCTTTTCTGTCTATGGACTGTTCATAAGGAGGAACTTACCAGCTATGAAATAAACATAGGATATTATTGATAATATGTTTTTATTTTAAACTGTCTTAAATATAATGTCAATGTTAATACAATTCTCGGATTAACATATGACATCTTAAGACTGTCTTAAGTACAATTTTTAAGACATTATTTAAAATAAACGGACTATGAATATCACCCCATGTTTCGCGTTTCATAGTTGGTGACCCTTGAATCTTATGAACAGTCTATAGACAGAGAGGGCAGAGATTTAGAAAGAAACACACACTGTCCAATTGCACACATCCTGTTAAGCGGAAAGCACTGACTCTTGCATAACACATAAAACGTAATGCATAAGAAATTGAACCAATCAAAGTCCTTCGTTTTCTTTCTTTCATATATATATATATACATATATATATATATATATATATATATATATATAAATACAGATAAAATAAAGAACTCTGATTGGTTCAATTTCTTATACCTCATATTAGATGTGGGAAAAAGTTCGTGGCATTTTTCCCGTTACATCTAATGGGAAAAAACACCACGAACTTTTTCCCACACCTAATATGATATGCAAGACTCTGTGCTCCCTACTTTATTCTTTCATCATGAGTCCACTTCATCTTCCGTCTTGCGCACGATTTTCTACACGAAGCAATTTCCATCCCACTTCCCTAGAGAGCCTCACAAGGGGAGAGTGGCAAATTACATCACATGACCCAGTCTTTTCGATTAGACCTGATTAGACCTGAGCATCAAAGCTCCGTAGAGCCATGGTGGAAATGCCATTTACGGTATTCAAGTTAGATTATTACTTAATAATATGTATTATTACTTAATAATATGTATCACTTACCTAGTCAGAAATAATTTCTCGGAAAAACGTCGTTTTGATGTCGAAGATAAAAGTCGAAAGTTTTTCTATTGATTTCGATGGATTTTTGACTCCAATTTCGATTAATTTTCGAGTTGGAAATAAAATCTTAAATTGATCGAGTCAGCATAAAAATATACTACTAGTGCCACTAATGCAACAAGTAAATTCGACAAGTAGTGTTACTAATAGCGTAATAGTGAAGAAAATTCATTAAAGTTTCATTGAAATTTTATTGTGAAAATAAGTATTATTAATCAGCATCATATTTCAGAAGATACACGACAAAATTATAATAAAAAAAAATTTATTTTATGAATTCGAGAACTAATTTTATAATGCACTTATGCGCGGTCATTCATCCGAATCCGAACTTCCACTTATCATACTTCATTTCTGTGATCGTACGGAAACTACTGTTTCGAAGAACCAAGAACCAAGAACTATAATGCTAATGGATGTATAATTGTAACATGTTGTGTTCGTTTAAAAATGTGAAAGAGGCGGAACACATAAAAAGAATATAATTAATGTTAAATATAGTAGTAATGTATAAATGATGACACCTATGATAATAAGTTTTAATAATACTGTAAAATATTATTTTTATTAGCTGAAATAATACTAATTGCTCTAATGATATATATATATATATTTTTTTTTTTTTACTCTAATAAATTTTTTATATCAAATATTACAATTACTGCAAGTAGTTCTATATTACGTCATATACTACTATAGTAGTAACACTACTGGCTCAGCATTGACACTATTGCGTATCAGTAGTAATACTACTGCAGTAGCAGTGATACTAATAATATTTTTATACTTCCAAATGATATTGGAAATTTGTATGATAGATCAACATTTAAATTTTATTAATTTAAAAATCGATATCGTTTCGATATCGATATCTAAAATTAGTCTAGCTAGACTTTGATAGAGTCGATGATATTTTTTCTTGATGATATTTTTTCTTGATATTTTTTCTTTCTTTTCTTTTGTGCACATTTATAGTAAGAGATAGCTAATAGGTTGTCAGCATTTATGATAAGAGACATTATTCCCTGAAATTCCTCAATATAAAAATGATAAGGTAATAAGATTATATTAAATAAATTACAAAGTACAAATAAAAGTAATGTTATTCAGGAGTAGAATAAGAAAATAAGATACAAAGAATTACTAGAAGAAAAGATGTAGACTTTATCGATTATTGTAAAAAATGTTCCGATTCGTATAAAAAAATTCCACAATTTTTTAAAAAGTTATAAAATTATTTATAAATTCTGAAAAATTTTGAGAAAGCTTTTATGATTAGAGCGATATTGCAATTATCGAAATGAAATCGAAAAAAAATGTCGATTCGACCTTTGAAAATATTCAAAATATAAGATTACGTATCATAAATTTATACCAAAAATGTTAAAAATGTATCAAACTCTCATTGCACTCTTTACATAATTTTCTACGTAATTTTATCACTCGAAAATGTTGAAATTTCGATGCAAGTTTCGAATTGACATCATAATGACATAGAAACGATATCTTTTCGAGGAACTATTTCTGACTGGGTACAAAGAAGAAAATTACAGCACAAGCGTACTATGACTTTTACGATTGCAAAAGTCACAACGTTATATGCTTGTGCTGTAATTTTCTTTTCAATTTTACAATTAGTAAAGATCTTTGTAAGTAATACATATTATTATAATCTTGGAAGTATATACCTTCCTCTATTGTACATATATATATATATACGAAATAAAACTACGAATTTTTACATTTTAGATATCTGAATAGGATTTGTGCATATTATAAAATGCCAGGTGCTTCAAGATACACAAAAAAGGATAAATTGAATAAGAAAAGATATTGTTGCACAACATTTGCTCATTCTAAATTGAGACAAAAATGGCGCTGCAGAATTTCTGATTGGAATTCAAAATCAGCTGTATTGTGTGAGATCATTACCGAAGCGTGCATACAAATGTTTTATAATCCAAATTTTTCATGCAATTATGTAACTGTTATATACACTCGCATTATATTGAATTTAATATATTGATATTGAGTGAGAAATTATAACATTATTTTTGTTTTATTTATGGGAATTATGTTATAACAGAGAATGGAAGAACTCGTTACTTGTAAGTTACTTTTTGGGTAATGATAACTTTAATGACTTTAATAACTGCGTTTCTTTTTCTTTTTGGTAACTGTAATGGTAACATTTTTTTGGTAATAGTCACGAATTTTACAATTACTTTTATTGTTACTTAGCACACGACGTGGTTCGATTAGACACAAGCCACACATAGCGCTTGAGATCAGAAAGCCCCCAGACACTTATCTGCTGTGATTGGTGTTCGTCGATTTAAATGAAAAGTTAATTTTTCAAGTAATGATAATTGTAACGAGTTACTTTTCCTATTCGGTAACAAGTAATTGTAACTTGTTATTTTTAAAAAGTAACTTTCCATTCTTTGTATTATAAAATATTTGTATGCACACTTCGATATTAACTTTACATAGCACAGCTGATTTTGAAGATTCCAATCAGAAATTCCGATTTTTTCCTTAATTCCGATAGCATTTTTTTCTTAATTCTTAATTTCTTGTTCAAATGTTATGCAGTAATATTCTTCTTTATTTGAGTTTGTATATTTTGGAGCATTGCATCTGGTAGGCATTTTATAATATGCACAAATCCTGTTCAGATATCTGAAAAAAATTCGTAGTTTTATTTCATATATGTACAATAAAGGAAGATATATACTTCCAAGATTAATAATACATATCATTTACAAAGACCTTATCAATTGTAAAATTGAAGAGAAAATTGCACCCTATTGAAAAAAAATCATGTCACGTTACATGACGAAATCATATAATTAAAACATATAAATTACGTAACGTATTGTTCTAAATTAATACGTGATTTTTTTTAATGATAATTTTTTTAATGTAATTTAAAAAAATCACATGCTAAAGAGTCTTTCAATAAGAACGCTCAATTTTTAAATGTAAATAAAACAAGTTGTGTGTGAGATATCCACTTAATTTTTTTTTATTTGAAAGAATATTTTATGGCATTAAGTATGGAATATAACGTCACTCAAATGTCCGTCGCAGCTTCGCTTGATGACATGTATTCGGTCCAATTTTCGATGACTTTCTCGCATAAATCTGGCTGAATTTGCTGGATGGCGTTTGTTATGTTGACTTTAAGAGCATCAATTATTTGCGGTTATAGACCTGCGATTTAAGTCCCAAAGGAAGAAGTCTAAAGGCGTTAAATCGCACGATCTCGATGGTCAGTTCACGCCGCCGTGCGAGATAACCATGCCCTCAAATCGCTCGTGCAGAATGTCCATCATGGCATGCGGTGTGTGGCACGTAGCGCCATCCTGTTGGAACCATATGTTATCGGTATCATCCATTTTAGGCCACAAGAAGTTGCTTATCATCGATCTGTAGCGCTCGCCATTGATGGTTATAGCAACGCCCGCTTCGTTTTGGAAGAAGTACGGATCGCCAGACCAAAATCCGCACCAAACAGTGACTTTCTCGGGATGCATTTGGAGCTGGTGTACCTCGCGTGGATTGGTGTCGTCCAAAATTCGACAATTTTGCTTGTTCCATTCATCATATCCATTCATCCAAAAATGGGCCTCATCGCTAAAGATGATTTGTTTGGCGAAATTTGGGTTAACTTCCAACTGCACCAGAACCCAATCAGTGAACACACAGCGTTATCTATGGTCGTTTACCTTAAGTTCCTGGGTCAATTGAATTTTATAGGGGTGCAGATCCAAGTCTCGATGCAAAATTTGCCAAATTGAAGTCGCAGAAAGACCAAGTTCTTGTGAACGACGAGAAATTGATCACTTCGGGGTTTCCCGTACACTCTCATACACAGCAGCGATGTTTTCAGCAGACCTTGCGTTTCGGCGACGTACTGATGTTGGCTGATTATTTATCGAACCGGTTGACTCGAATTTGGCCACCAACGTCGATTCGGCAGGACGGTTGTGGCGAGGATAAAAATCACGTAATGCGTGGAATGTTTCTCGAACGGAGCACTCATTTTGATAATAAAATTTTATGATTTGTACGTTGCTCAATACTATGACCTTCCATGGTGATTTGTCATACACTACTAAACAATTCACAACAAATTTGACAGATGTCACTTTAACAACATGGCTATTTTGATCTAATAAATTTCGAGCGTCCCTATTGAAAGACCCTATATTAGAAATAATTTCATCCATCATGTGATTTTATTATTGTGTTAAATTTTAAAGGATTGAATGATAGAAATAGAAGAAAAAAGAACATATCATCATGTGACTTTATATAATTTTAAAAAATCACATATTGATTTGGAATAATCCGTTATCTATATGTTTTAATTATACATGATTTCATCATGCAATTGTGTGACGTTTTTTTCAGTAGGGCAGCACAAGTAGTAAGTGTACTACGACTTTTTGCAGTTGTCTAATCTAAATACCATGACATATTCCTACCAGTTCTACAGAGCTTTGATGTCCAGGTTCAATTAGAGGAGACCGAGTCACGTGATGCAATTTGCCATTCTCTCCTTGTGTAAGAAATTTACTGGGAAATAGGTACAACAGAGAAATCAGCAGCGTCAGGGCTATGTAACTCAGTGGCAGGAAGTCTACTTTCGGAGGAGGATAGGACACAGTATATACAGTAGCGCAACTTTCTGTCGGTATCTTTGATGTTAATATTAGTCAAAATAGAGTGCGTATGCATGAAATAAATAAGTTCTAGTTGCCACGATTATTATCTAAACTTCTTTCTCTTTTCATCCTTTTTTCGCTCTGTCAAAACTCCTCACAAACCTCACTAGATTTATTCACGTCGCAGTCCAGTGAAAACATTAAAGTGAGTAAGAGCTATATACCATAGAAGCATATTTTAGCATATTAAACAAATTAGAGCATGCGACGCGAATAAACCTACTGTTGCAATGATGTAATCTAAACTTTATGAAAATTAATAAAAATAAATTGTAAATTTTTTGAAAAATAAAGAAAAAATATAGAAAAAATTAGGAAAAATATTAAATTAACTTAAAAATATATATTAATATAGAGAAATATTATGTAATTGTAAATATATACTATAAAAATATTATGAAAAAGCTAATATAAAAGAAAATTTATATACATATACGTATATGTCCAAAAAATAATAAAATTTAAAATACAATAATTATTATTATTATTAATAAAGAATAATAATAATTATTAATAATAATAGTAATTTATTATTATTAATAAATAATAATAATAAATTATTATTATTAATAAATAAAAAGAAATCTTTCTTGCTCTAGTTTTCTATTATTTTTATTCATTTTTTCATTTTATCACTTTTTTACAAGAATTAGACAAATCTCTCGAGACAAATTTCTCACAACATTTCATCAAATGGACAATATACGTACAATAATACTTTTTTCCAAAGGGTCTAGGGATAAGTATATGTATGCTTTCGCATTTATCTGATCGAGATTTTATCATAAGTTAGCAGCAATACAAGAATGAATTTCGTAAAATATTTATCTGAAAAAAATTTTTTATGGGAATTATAGGGGTAAAATTGAAAATCGACAAAATGAATTTTCTCTTTAATGGATAAACCGATTTCGATGGAAGAAAAATATATAACGAAGTTCAATAGTGCGATGTTTAAAAAAAAATGAAATTTATTTATTATGAAATTTATTTTTGAAGAAAACTTTTTTGAAACAAGTTTTTAAAGATTTTAATATTTTTAAAAAATAGGATGTACTAAAAATATTACTATCATTTTTTTATTAAACGACCTTCGACGTTCTAGCATAACATATTTAATTTTCAAAATGATCGGAAAGGTAATATATAACTTAAAAAAATTAAGAATTTGAGCGAGCGGCGTATGGTCAGCTGAGTGTTGCATGAAATTCGGCTACGCATACTACGCTAGGTATTAAATTCAGTTATGTACATACACATGCTTATGAGAACTCGTGAAAAAACTGCAAATAGTCTTTAATTTTCTTGACAGCGAATTCTCTATCCTGTTGTTTACATGAAACATTTCCAAGTTCATAATAGACATATTTTAGTCTTTCGCGTGATATTCTATGTCGCATGAATTGCTGTGAAGCGCTATCAATTTTGATTATTGCCTAATGTTAACGCGGTTATCACTATTATTTAATTTGATCGTTTGGTGAACTTTTCAGTAGATCCACTCACACCGCGTCTTTATATTCGTATTAACATTTATTTAAAAATATTTATTCTTTTTTGTTATTTTTTTGCATTTGATTTGACTTGTTGTAATAGAAAATATCTGCATCTGATGAATTGTAACTACGCTGTATGCGATAAGTTTTTGCATAAAGTATCTAATCAAAAGAAGATAATTAAAACTGAAGATGAAACAATTCATTTTGGTATGAGCTTCAATAGGGAATTTGCATAATTTTTGAGAAATATTGCATTTTATAATTTATATATATATCTTTAACTGCACTTTTTAAATAATTTTTTAATGCAAATTATGCAAGAAAATAATAAATAATAAAGTATTGCATTATTTGAAATGTTGAAGATAGTTCGGATACAACCGAGCCCTCCCGAACGCACTGTGACGTCATACTGCAACGAAACCACAATTATTCAGACAGAACTGGGATTTAGTTGCACATTTCGGCTTGATTTCGTTGGCGACACCCACTGTTCCTCTCTTACTGCATTGCCTGTAACAATGAATCATTGGATGCTTATAAACAACGTACTGCTTTATCTCAGGAACGTTCCTATTATTAACTATACTATACGAATTGATGAATCTCCTTCAACTTAAATAATGAATTAAAACTTTCTTTTTAGAATAATTTTAAATTAATAATTGAAAATATTTTTATTATTATTATTAATTTTAATTTATTATTAATATTAATAGTAATAATAATATAGTATTATTATAGTATTATTATTAGTATTATTATTATTATTTTTTTAATTGTTATGGTTAGATAATAATTATATTATTATACATGTTGTGTACATATATATACATATATATGTACATATATATATACATATATATACATATACATTTCTTCTATTGCCGATTTTCTTTCTGTATATATATATATATATATATACACACACATGTACACAACATGTATAATAATATAATTATTATCTAACCATAACAATTAAAAAAATAATAATCTCAATTCCCGAAATACATAAAATTACTGGTAACAAAAAATGTAGCGACTGGGAATTAACGCTGTAAATGGAATAAGTATTATTTATTCTTGAAAAATTAGACATATAATTATATTTTAATGACTTTTATATTTATTATGCCCCGTTTACAGCGCTAATTTCTAGTAGCCATTTTTTGTTATCAGTTTGTAATTAGATAATTATAATTATAGGACAATAGTTTTCACATCACCATTAAGAACCACACTATTTGTTGATGCATTTTTTTAAAAGTGGTTTCCTCAGTAGTATATGAAAAGAAGAATATAAAAAATTTATTTATGAGTAAAGAAACGAAATTCAAAGAATAATTAAATGAATATTAATTCGATTTTCTACCGCTGTTTAGACGATTGTACAAGAGATGATCTACAGCAGTACTAGAAGAACTGGTTCGTATTAATGAAGATAATAATTTATCACTTAAAGAAGAACGCTTTTCTGTTTTTATATTTTACATTTTTGAAAAGAAACATTCACATAAATATGTGGATCCAAACATAGAAAAAATTCGCAAACTAAAATCTTTAAGATTAAGATAATTTGAAATATTTAAAAATTAAAAAAATTCTGCTCCCTTTTCTGGGCGCTTTGAGAGACAAATCACTTATCACTTTGCAAATCGCAAAGTTCTTTTTGTAAGTTCTATTCTTCTATTTTCGCAGTTACAGGATTTTAAAAAAGAATTAAATCCAATTTCTAAGACTTTCGAAATCAGTAAAACGTGTATCGAACTAATTTATTAATGAATTAATGAAATCTATAAATTTTTTGAAATTGCAATTTGTGCCGTATTCTTCGAAAAGTATCTGACAAGAAGGATAAAAATGAAGACTATTTTCTTCTGATTTTTAAATGATAATTTCCTACGAAATGAGTCAATATGACTGAAAAATTGACTTATTGTCTGATTGGTCTCTTGCAGCTTAAAATTTAGGATATTTAAATAATTAGTCAAATCAGTAATGAAAGTAAGCTCACAAAGAAACTCTACATCTTCAAAGAGAGATTTAAAATCATTATCTTTTTCAACCGATATTTCTTGCAAGAAAAGGAAGATTTCTTTTTTATCGCAAAGAACTTCTCTAAAAATTTGGCAGCACTAAGCCATCGGACTTATACAATATAAGGATACATTTGTATAAATTGCATTATATTCTTCGAGAAAATTTGAAATTTTTGATGAGATAGAAATTTGTGATCGCCTTTTATTGAATTGATAATTTTAGTAATAATTTTCATGGTGAAACATAATTTTATAGCTTTCCCATATAACGCTTCTTGATAAATACGTGTAATACAGTGTATATAGGGAATTTAAAATTTCGCTGTTTTATCTGATCATAGAAACCTATTTTTATACTTAGCATCATCTTCGCACCAGTAATAATAGCCGAACATTTGGAAAAGTCATTAAATTTTTATTAAATTTTTAAAATTTTTGAAGAGTTTGTTCAATGCCATTGAAAATATCAATACCTTTGTTGTATCATGCAATGGAACGAAGTCCAACTCCTCGATATATGAGAAATCGTTTTGTAAGATTCGAGCAAAAATACTTAATTGGCTCACATGTCGATTATCGGTGCTTTCATCCAAACATAATGAAAAATAACTACAACTTCCTAATAAATATTTTAATTTTTCTTCTATTGAACAAGTAATATTATGAATTCTTGAAGCTACTGTCTTTTTAGTTAAAGGAATACTAGAAGCTTTAGCAAGAGTCAATGAATTGCTAAATGACTTTATTGCTTCGATGAGACATTCCCTTATAAAATCACCTTCTATAAATGGTTTAGAATATTTGGCAATGAATAGCGAAATAGCATAAGATGCAGCTTTAAGAAGATGAAGCATCATTATTGGAACTTGGAGATTTCAAACCTTCCTAATATATTAATTTTAATCCTTCGATTAAACTACATTTTTCCTGAACTACGTATTTGGAATATTCATTAAAATGTTTATTTTTATAACGTCTCTCAATGACAAATTTTTTTATTGTACTATATCAGATTGATAACCGCATAAAAGCCAAATCGTCTTATTGTAAATAAATGCGAAGAAATTATTTTCTCATGTTCTCATTATCAAAATGTTGTTTATATTTATATCTTTGCTCGCTCGCTATTCTATAGATTTTATGAACAGATTATAATCAAGAAAAAAAAACACTAAATTAAAATAATTTTTAGGAAATTTAGAAGAGAATAATAGAAACTTTACACGCACACAAGCATTTTAAATTCACATTTCACAAAGCCTAAGAGATTAACTTGAAAATAAGAAACCACAATAAAAAAAATATAATTTTCAGAAAATTAAGAGAATATTAGGTGTACAACTTTGCTTCCGCCGTTTTCCTATAGATGGCTTTAGCGGTAAGTGATGGTCGAAATAAATAGATCATAGACGTCATACAATAAACTTGGGCATCTGTCAACATAACC
>Ga0157363_1006649_pt1 | contig 10897 bp, 7 predicted proteins | sample AttsexASBM1_FD_111477 | JGI IMG/M metagenome (GOLD analysis project Ga0157363, IMG submission 111477) | Fungus gardens microbial communities from leaf cutter ant in Ribeirão Preto, State of São Paulo, Brazil - Atta sexdens ASBM1 | ecosystem: Host-associated > Fungi > Mycelium > Unclassified ...
AATTGCAAGCACTGCTGGATATAAACTCTACGCAAACTGAAAAGGAGCTTGCAGAACAGCTTGGCGTTACGCAGCAAGCCGTACGATTACATACGAATAAAGATTGAATTTTACAAAAAAAAGTTCAGAACTTTTTTGTACACCTAATATATACTTTAAAAACATTTAATATTTGAGAGTGACGAAAGTAAATTACAGTTAACGTTTATATCGAACACTATTAGGGTGCATCCAAACTTATTCCTTCATCTGTTTCAAGGAACTAGAGAAAAAAGGAATCATTGAATACCTACAAGGTAATGACAATTTTTATACCATAATTAAGATAATAATAACTTTTAAAATGTTTGGCTTACGTTTTTTTTTTAAATATTCATAATTCTTTGGGTACTAAAAAGGGCGCGATTTCTTATAAGACTATAAATAATAAATGCTACTAGCGCAATGAAATAGCAATAGCGCAGATGAAATTGTTAGAAAAACTGCTGTAAAAGTGTGAAATTATACAATAATTGCATGCAATAGTATTTATATGTTGCACGCAATTATTGTCTAATTTCACACTAATTATTGTATAAGTATTGTTAATGCTTATTGACAATGACTAACAAGTATTCAGTATGTCGAATAAAAAATGCTCTTAGAACATACTAAAATAATTGTTTGATTTATATGTTAATAATGATTTTAATAACGCTTATCGTACGTAAATATTCCCTAATTTCATTCTTTTATGACATTCTTCTGTAACAATTTTATCAGTGTAATTAAAAAAATAATCCGATATTAATAAAAAGTTCAATATTCATTTCAATTTCATCATTCTAATTTATAATTTAATAAAATTAGCATATTTAAAGTAAAAAATAAAGAGAGTAATGTGACAAAGGGGAAAGGTCAGAACGAACGTGTTGTTATAAACGTGAATGCGTCCGATCAGTATGCATCCGGCGTGTATTGCGCTCGCGTCTAACCGCTCCTGCTCGTCTTCTCTATGCGGCTTGTGATATGCTATTTCTTTTTGTAACTTGAAAACTAAGCTTCGGACAAAATTTTCGTAAAGAAAAAAATCGTCCTAGAATTAGGTCAGGAAATATGTCTTTTCAGGGACAGTTTGAGTTGTTCTAAACCATCTTATATAATAATTATAAAGATTATGCGTTTCGCGGGTTTCCACCGTGTCCAGATCCATTTTTGGAATGCTAACATTTCGTGAACCTTGCAATCTACTTCATCAGGGCGAAGGGCAGCCTGATATTGAGTTGTTCCTCCGAGTCATTCATTTTTTATATTACGCTACTTGGAAGGAAAGAAGAGAATTGTAGGTGGAGGGGGAGAGTTGGGGGAAATCGATCAGTCCTCAATAACCGTATTTTCCATATATTTTATTTATGTTGTAGCTATTATCTCTACTGAGATTGTTAGGATGTTTTTGTATCTCTATGGCTTCTTTATACTTTCTTGGAAAGTATGATGTAATGTTAGCTATTATGGTCATTTTGTCAAACAGTATTTGATATCCTATTTCGATGTTTTTGATAATGCTGAAAAAAACACCAATGTGATGTGTTTTAATCTGATCACGTTGGTGTTCTTTTATCCGTAGGTTGACAATAATATTTCTCCAATGTAGACTTGCGCGCAGGAACAAGGTATTTTGTATACTCCTGCGGAGCTGAGTGGAGATCTTTAGGATTTCTTAAGATTTGTCCTTCTTTTTGGGTGGTTTAAAGATTCGGATATTGTGTTTGTTTAATATCCTGCCAATCCGATCTGTTATTCCTTTGACATATGGACGGAAGTAAGCTGATACAGAAAACTATCCTTCCTAAATGTACTTGTCTCTAAGAAACCTGACCTTCTAAGATATCTGACGATACCTTAGGCCATCAAGTATACAGAAAACCAACACACACAGATAGATATCTACATGCAGAGTCACATCATCACTCAGCATAAAAATAGTCTGCAATCAATTCACTTGTATATAGAACTACCTCTGACAAAGAACATCTACAGACAGAACTCAATCACTTAAAAATAGCCTTACAGAAAAATGGACATGAAAAAGACAAACAATCAATAAACATGCAAACAAGACAACAGTCTCTGACACATAATCAGACGAAAGGCCCTGTCCATTCTCCCATATATCAAAGGAACAACAAATCGGATTGGCAGGATATTAAACACTATATCCGAATTATCTTTAAATCCGAACTATCTTTAAACCAAAAGATAGGACACCCAAAAAGATAGGACAAATCTTAAAAAATCCTAAAGATCAAAGACCTCCACTCAGCTCCGCAGGAGTATATATAAAATACCTTATTCCTGCGGGCAAGTATACATTGGAAAAACTGGAAGAATGGTCAACTTACGGATAAAAGGACATCAACGTGATGTCAGGTTAAAACACGTCGTGCAATTAGAATTATCAAAACACAACATCGAAACAGGATGTCAAATACTGTTTGACAAAACGACACAATAGCCAACATTACATCATACTTTCCAAGAAAGTATATAGAAAAGTCATAGAGATACAAAGACACCTAACAATCACCCTAACAATCTATAATAAATAAAAATAATGGCTACATAAATAAGATATAGAAAACTATTCTCCTGGTTATTGAGGACTGACCGATTTTCTTCATCTCCTCCCTCTCCCCCACAATTCTCTTCTTTCCCTCCACTACTCCAACAAGTAGAGTAATATAAAAAAGGAATGACCAGGAGGAACATCTTAGTATCAGACTGCTCGTCGCCCTGATGAAGTGGATTGCAAGGTTCAACGTTGGCATTCCAAGAATGGATCTGGACACGGAAGAAACTCGCGAAATGCATAATCTTTATATAGAAAGCACCCGTGAAAGTCTCAAGAATATTAATAATTATTATTTTTTGTATAAGAGATACAGAAGTAAGCAAATATTGACATAGAATTTGTGGCTCAGCAGCAGAGTGATAGTTTCATAGCACAAACTTTGAAGAGGCCTCGATTCGAATCCTGGCAGAAGCGAGCAAATTTTTTTGTATTATTAGTTATCTTGAAAAACGTGATTTAGTAAAACTACTATCTCATTAAAGGATATAACTTTTTAAAAATAAGAATAATTTAAAAAAAAACTAAATGTCTAAAATATAATAATTAAATTTAATAATAAGGAAGGACTCCGCACAAATCATATGGAAAAATACTTTCAGTCGAATTGGTTGAATTTGTTGATATGTTGTAGTTCTCATCATTCTGAACAAATGTCTCAATGAACACAACTTGATCCCATGGCTAATTTCAAAGACATAAACAGTCAAGTGTCCTCTGCCGAAAATGCGATGTGCATTACATACGAATTATTATCGACTCTTTAGGACTGTGTTTCTACTATACAAATATGAGTTAAATAGTTATAATGATAATAATTATACAATAAATATAATATTAGGTGTAGTAAAAAGAAATCCATTATTTTTCCATTCAATTTCATGCAAAAATAATGGATTTCTTTTTACTACACCTAATAATAATCAAATATATAATAATTATAATAAATGTAATTACAACTATAATTACATTTACGATCATAATTATAATTATAATTATATACTTTCTAAGGTCATTATATCAATCTGAAGTGTCTCATAGTATGACTCTGCAAGGTAAAATGTTGAAACCATATATATTTTTCTGCTCTCAGCGTTATCAATGTCGTTGATCTTATGTAACGTTGAGAATAAAAAAATATGGTAACCATGATAGTGTATTCACAGTAATGTATTGAAAGAAAAAATTGACTGAAACGGCATAGAATTTTTAATTGTTACAGCAGCCATTTAAAAATGCTGTTTATGAATGTGGAAGGATGTCAACTTTGCCTCGAACGAACGTGCATATATGTCGCACTTCGCCGATAGAGCGATTAGAGCCCGTTTCACGCAGTGCTTATTGGTGTAATTTCTCGGAAGTGGCGTGATCAATACAACACGAGTCTTTTAATTTAATTATTCTTTATTTACTTCCCGAATAGCGATTCAGTTTTACATATATGCTGTTAAACAATATAATAACTTTGTATTCACGACTAGTTGTACCATCTTGATCAAAAAGTTCCCGGAATTACCACTAGGTGATGCTCTGAGTCAGCTGAGTTCTGTTTTTTTGGTTAGGTTGCCACATCTATCATTGACACCAAATTTTCTCATCATAGCTTGACATTTGTAAAAGTTACGCCTTGAGTACATCTATCTCTGCACATATTTTTGATTTTTTATAGTTTTAAAAATGGAGTTGAATTTGCAACAACGAGTTTGTATTAAATTTTGCGTTAAAAATGGATTCAATGGTGTGAAAATTGGAAATGTTGGGAAACTGTTTCGGCAGTGATACTCTAAAAAAAACAGCCGTTTATGAGTGGCATGAACGCTTCAAAAGTGATCATGAGTCCGTCGAGGATGACGAACGCAATGGCAGGCCGTCGACATCGAAAACCGAAGAAAACATCAATAAAGTGAGAGAAATGTTAATCAATAACCGCAAATTAACTATCAGAGAGCTGGCAGAGGACTTAAACATTGCTTATGGATACATTTAGGACATTGTAGTTAATGGTTTGGGTTTACGCCGTGTTGCTGCAAAGTTGATCCCGAAGGAACTGAATTTCATGCAAAAAAGGGCGTTGTCATCGCTAAAGACATGATTTCCAAGGCTGAATCCGACCCAACATTCATCAAACGCATCATTACTGGAGACGAGACATGGGTTTGTATGACACGCAATTCAGACATCAGGCGAGTGAATGGAAAGCTTCAAATGAGCCAAGATAAAAAAACCACGTTTTCAGTCGAAAAAGAAAGTGATGCTCACGGTTTTCATGGATTACAACGGTATTGTACATCACGAATTTTTGCCAGAAGATCAAACAGTTAATAAGGAGTTATTTGGGCGTTATGAGACGTTTGCGTGAAGCAGTTCGCCAAAAAAGAAAGGATTTATAGGCAAACAACTCGTGGATTTTGCACCATGATAACGCACAGTGCCATCATTATCCGTGAATTTTTGACCAAGAACGAAACGAATACCATCCAACAGCCATCGAATTCACCTGATATGGCTCCCTGCGATTTTTTTCTGTTCGATCGAGTCAAAAAATCATTACAGGGAACGCATTTTAGCAGCCGAAAGAAGGTAATGGAAAAATCGAAGACAGCTCTGATGGCTATACCGACAACAGAGTTCCAGAAATGTTTCGAGAGCTGGATCAAGCGCTGGCAAGTGCGTTGCAGTTGATGGGGAGTACTTTGAAAGGGACAATATCATTTTTTGATGAATAAAACTTGTATTTTGAATTTTCTGAATGAATTCCGGGAACTTTTTGATCAAGGTAGTATAGCTCAGATGTTGGCAGTAATATACGGTTAATAGAGTTCTATGGATAAGACATACAGAGAGAATCGAGAAAAAGGTGCGCAATAATATAAGAGAACGCGCGCAATAATACAAAGGACGCATCACGCGTATACAACGTCCGCTTATCGATAAATGCAAAAATTGATGAATCATAACGGAGCCCGATAACATAGAAGGAAAATTTATATCCCTAACAAATCACCCTTCTTGAAGGGACTGCTCTTCAATTAATTTCTTCAATCTAGCAACTAAAAACTGGAATTATAAGAAATTGAAGATAACGATTGACGTGGTTTGCAAATGAAAACAAATTGTATTGTTAATTAAATGAGGATGCAAACATTATCGTGAATAAACTAAATCTTTTTATTAATTTTACGCTTCATCTACTTACTAAAAGTGAAAATTAACAGAAAAATGTAATAATAAGAATGCAACTAGAACTAAAATTAAACGAAGTACATGAGTAATGCAATGACAGATTTACAAAGGTAATATAGCTAGTTTTGACAGTAGTCTAACGTAAGAAACCTTTCCGTTTTAATTGTGGCCGAGCGTGCCACTGTTGGATTCTAGTTGCATGGTTTCAACTCTCTCAATTAATCATTGGAAAAAAGCTAAGCCTTGTTATTTGATTAAGATTAGCTCGTCGGACTGAAGTTGCTGACTCCTGTATGTCTTCTATTTGTGCCTCTGCTGCAAGGAATCGAGATACTTGCTGTTCCATCTTTGTCAGAAATGCTAGCATTTTTGCTCGATCAGAGTGTGAGCATCTTCGTGTTTACAATTAAATTATGGTTGAGAAAGCCATTTAGTGGTGAACTGATCAGAAAATACTCTGAGCACAGAAAATCCAAATCGTTAGTGAACTAAGGAGAACGAAAAGTCTTGAGTTTAGGATAACTTCAATCTCACAGAGAATCATTTGAAGTTTCTCAAAAGTAAAATTTGTTGTGCCTACGATACGAGTGAAATGAATCTTAGGCCGATTTGATGGTCACCTTTCAAAGGCCGCCAAAATAGTAGCAACATTAGGTAGATAAATGTCCACGTGATATGTTGGTCGCGTAAGAAATTATTTATAGAATTCTGTAATCGGTTCTAAGAAAGCAAAATTCTTTCATTTGTTTTTGCGCTCCGACAAATGTAGTTGCGTTATCGGAGTACATACATTAGAGCCTATCACGACGCGAGATAAGTCTTTTAAGAATCGCAATAAACGCACTGGTAAGACGTTTACGAGTTCTAAATGTATCACCTTTGTGGCGAAACATTCAAAAATCAGCAACATAAGTCTTATGGGTTCGTGAATTATGACATTTATCATCTCGTACAGTCACAGGACCGGCGTAATCAATATCACAGTGAGAGAATGGACATAAAATGTTAACTCTAAGTGTACGCAATGAGTCCATTAATGCTTCCGAAAAAACTAACTTGATCTTAAGACAAATTATACAATTCTTAATTATTTTATGGTGGTTAAACGTAATGAAAGTAGCCAAAATCGTTGCCCGACTGCGGCCAGGTTGCGCAGGAGTTCGAATTCAATTATTCGTTTAAAACATGATTTCGCGGCAAAAATATTTGATGACGCGCGTTGAACGATAAGGCCGAATTCTTCTGCCGATTTTAATCAATTTGTTATCGCTCATAAATGGAGATAACGAAAACAGATCGCATATATATATAGCAGCTAATGTTGATTCGCTTGCTCAAGGCATTGTATTCATTTAGAAAGGCTTGGATTTGGACGTCTCTGCACATAACGTGTAAAGAATTTGAAATTTTTTCAGAAGATATCATAACGGTTAATGGTCTCAAATGTGAAAGATTCGAGAGCTTAAGGCAATAAGCTAAGATTCGACAAGTCTTATATAGATTATAAAATTTATTGAGTAAATCATTAACACTGCAATTGATTAGCGTAACGATAGCGAAGATTCGTTTTCAGGAATCTCATCCTGATTAATAGTAAATTTGCCACTTGGCCATCTATTCGCCTTATTAAGAATGAGGGGTCGTGCCATCATAAAGAAGATTCTATTAATTCATTAGGAAGTAGTTCCCGGGAAAGTTAATATGTCCGGATTGTTGCACGAGGCCAATTATTCGGGTCGGTTAGACATTGGATTTCTCCAACGCGATTCACCACAAATACAGGCCATTTGCGCGACAATATTCAGTTTAAAATTATAGTGGAATTTGATCACAAGAAAATTTTAATGTGCGTTAAATCGAGCGACGATTTGAGTTTGTCATTTGTACTAACAAAAATGCGGCAGACAATTCTAAGCGTGGCAAAGACACAGTTTTAAGTGGAGCAATTCAGAACTTAGAACAGATTAAATTTGAATGAATAAATTTGAATCTAGCACGTAATCAAGATGAATCTTTTAATTATTCTTTATTTACTTTCGAATAGTGATTCAGTTTTATAAATATGCTTCGTTAAACGATACTTTGTATTTACGACTAGCCGTAAAACTCACATATTGGCGATAGCACGTTAGTAGAATTTTGCGGACAAGATGCACAGAGAGAACCGAGAAGAAGGCGCGCAGTAATACAAAGGAACGAGCGTAATAATACAAAGGCAGCGATGGACAATACTTTAATTGATCTGTTCATTCATTTTGTTTTGAAATAAATGCATTTTTAAAAAAACGGACCGAACTAATTTGTACTCCCAATAAATTATAACGGAGCCCGATAACATAGAAGGAAAATAAATAAAAAAGTCAATCAATGCTTAGTAAACTAAATTGAAATAATCCATTAAAGAACTCAGAACAAAAGCAGGATGTACTTCGTTAATATTGTGTGAATTACAAAACATTATATTTAACAAAATAATATACATACGTTTCGACCTTACATCAGATCATTTTCATTGTTAAAACTATCATTTATATTAAAATAATGACATAAAAATTCTAAAAACATCTAATGCATTACATATAAAAACCTCAATATTTACAAAACAAACTGTGTAATCTGACAATCTTAATATGGTCGCAAGAAGTAATAGACTCTCCTCTTACATCTGTGGTGTCAATTCAGAAATGCATCTCGATAAAAAGTATGTGTTCGGAATAATAATTTACCATGGTATATGGTTGTTGGATTTCTTATTGAATGCCTAAAGCTACACTTGTCCATCAATTCGATGAAGTATTGCTATGTAAAGTAATATATGAAGTAATAATTGAAACTAAAGAGAATTTAACGCAAATTAAAATATCGCTCGATTCGTGTCATATCTGTATTACTACTAACAAAGATGATCAGAATTATGGTGCAGAAATGCACTATAATTGTCTTAGAATCTTATTTTTCCTTTAATAAGAAATTTTATAGACAATGTTATAGACATTTTTTGTTATAGACAGTTTTTGGTTCTCCTATGAGCTCTCCTCTGTCACTGATCATAGCTAATATAATTATAGAAGATTTAGAAGAAAAAGCATTTCAATTATTATCATGTCGTTGACTCTTTTACTTCAGACATGTAGACAATATTCTACTTGCTGCACCACCAGACAGTTTAACTGGAATATTAGAAATTTTTAACTCGTTCTATAACGCCTTCAATTCATGCTTGAAGTGAGTAAAGATAATAGCCTGAATTTTTTGAATGTGAATCTTGTTGTTGATGAGCATAGAATTATATTTGACACTTATAACAAACCTACATTTTCTGAAAGATATTTGAATTTTTACTCACAATACTCTACCTGTCATAAAAGAGGTGTAATTTTTAGTTTATTTGACAGAATTTTTATCCCACCCAAAATTCCATTATAAGAATATTTATATGATTTTGTTGAGAAACGGATATCCTCTTCCTTTTATATTCTCCACAATCCAGATGATTAAGTTCCATTAATGATAATTATGTTCTTATAAGATTAAGTCCACCAAAATTCAAACTAAAGACACTAATAAGTAACTATACCTACTTAACTATACTTAACTATACTTAACCTTTTGTAAGAATCATTTCTGAATCTTTTTCCAACATAGCTAGAAGTGTCAATTTAAAATAGCATTTACGATTCTAAATACTCTGAAAAAATACATCACAACTGGAAAAAATATTCTTGAGACAGCATCACATGATGTTGTTCATAAGATCTCATGCAACAATTATGATGCATCACAACATTGGCCAGACAAAAAGGCAATTGAAAACAAGAATTATAGAGCATTCGTCAGATATCAATAAAGAATCAATAAAAAATCCAAGTGTCATATCTAATCATTGGATCTCACTTGATCATAACTTTGATTGGAACAAGATTAAAATTTTAGATAGGAAACTATCTTACAACAAAAGATTGACTTCAGAGATGATTTTTATAAAGAGACAAAAGATTGGACTTAATTTACAAAGCGACACAGAATCGTTACCAGAAATATACTCTCCCGTTATATAAGCACTTTTTTCTTCCTGAATGTTTTCCATCATCTTTTCCCTTTCCTTCCAACTTGCGCACTATTCACATTTGATGATTTTTTCGTTGCTTGATACTGTATCAATTCGAAATAAGTTTTCAGAGACATGGAAGTATATGACAAATTTTATACTTTTGGAGTTCTGGTCTTAACATTGCTTGTTTTATACACTATTATGCGCTGTAATTCCGATCATCTTTGTTAGTAGTAATACAGGTATAACATAAATCGTGCGACATTTTAATTTGTGTTAAATTCTCTTTAGTTTCAATTATTACTTCATATATTACTTTACATAGCAATACTTCATCACGAATTGATGGACAAGTGTAGCGTTCAATTTTAGGCGTTCAATAAGAGATACAACAACCATATACCATGGTTACAACCATAAATTATTATTCCGAACGCATACTTTCTATCGAAATGAGATGCACTCTTGAATTGACATCATGGACAGATGTAAGAGGAGAGTTTATTACTTCTTGCAGTCATATCAAGATTGTCGGATTACACAATTTTTTTGTAAATATTGAAGTTTTTATATGTAATGCATTAGATATTTCTAGAATTTTTATGTCATTATTTTAATATAAACGATTGTTTTAACATTGAAAATGACTTGATGTAAAGTCGAAATGTATGTATATTGTTTTGTTAAATATAATGTTTTTGTAATTTACAATATTAGCGAAGTATATCCTGCTTTTGCTCTAAGCCCTTTAATGGATTATTTCAATAGAAGGAAAATTTTATATGCCTAACAAATGCCATACCATCTAAGAACACAATCAATAAACTAAAAGCCTATATTGATCGAAGCAAGATCTTTAATGCTTAAATAATTCAATATGAATTATATATATATATATATATATATATATATTAGGTGTACAAAAAAGTTCTGAGCTTTTTTTGTAAAATTTAATCTTTATTCGTATGTAATCGTACGGAAATGACTTGCTGCGTAACGCCAAGCTGTTCTGCAAGCTCCTTTTCAGTTTGCGTAGAGTTTATATCCAGCAGTGC
>Ga0157363_1006650_pt1 | contig 10897 bp, 8 predicted proteins | sample AttsexASBM1_FD_111477 | JGI IMG/M metagenome (GOLD analysis project Ga0157363, IMG submission 111477) | Fungus gardens microbial communities from leaf cutter ant in Ribeirão Preto, State of São Paulo, Brazil - Atta sexdens ASBM1 | ecosystem: Host-associated > Fungi > Mycelium > Unclassified ...
GTTTGTTTTTGTGTGTGTGTGTGTTTTTGGATGTGTGTGTGTGTGTGTGTGTGTGTGTGTGTGTGTGTATATTCATTGTCATTTATTCATATTTTATATTTATTCTGGATATTTATGCCGATTTTTTGAGACGTGAAAAAAAAACAATTTGTTATATAATACCAATCTTATACATATTATTTTAAATGATACGAAAAATTTCAAAACGATATTCTCACCAAAATAATAGCGCAAATTCCCCTTAGCCAACTGTCTCTTTCTTTATTTGCATTTTCATATTTTTATTCTTTTGTTTCAGATACCGCTCATGTTGTTACACATTTAAGTAACGTTATGGATGCCCTATCAGGCTTGATTAGCAGATTTTAGAAAACCGAAGATTTTAGGAAAATGAACAGAAGATGGGCAGGCAGTTGAGGGATGAAGATCCTAATGACGATGTGTTATTTGTGCTGCAGCAGCAGCAGCGAAGAGCTTAATGATTATAAAAATTTAAAAAATTATACATATATACATACACGCATACATATACATATACATATAAATAAATAAATAAATATACATATATAGATTACTTCGTTGTCAACATTTATTTGCTTTCTTCCATTCTTCCTCCAGCGGTATCGTATTATGAGTATAGCATCATGCGCTGACCGTATTCTTATCACGTATCGACAGCATCACCGTATTCGACGGTACCACTGCGCTCTTATTAAGTAGAATAAGAACTTAAAATATGAAAAAAAAAAACTTCAAATTATTATTGTTATAAATCATACAATATATGTAAATATCTTTGCGTGCGAGAAATTAAGCTGTGTTCGAGAAGAAAATAAGTTGCGTTGAAAAAAGATGTCAATAAGAGTGAGAGAGATAATAACCTTGCTTAAAAAATCAGATAGGAAAAAACTATCTGATTGAATCATGTTTTTGATTGAGATAAATTTTAAATTATTTATCTGATATTTGATAGATTTTCTATATTTCTCTATCGTTTTTATCGCACGACTTAGATATCGTTTTTAATCAATTTCTAGTCATATTTTATCATAATTAGTTATTGTTAAGTATTGTTAAGTATTATAAATTGTATTGTTTTAATCGTAAATTTCATATTATCTTTAAAAAAAAGCTTTTTATAATAATTAAAATACAATTATTATTTTTTATTATCTTTTGTAGAATTCATTTATATTTTCACATGCAATTTATTAATTACAATTATGCATCAGAAATTTACAATTTTTGGAAATGCATAGAATCGACGGGATTCGAATCTAAAACCTACGGGGTGATAGTCTAGCACTTTAACGCTGAGCTATAATCGCACGCTTGTCTGGATACTTTAGCATGTGATAGTAAAGACAATGTGATTATAGAGACATTTCTGGATTAAGTTATAATACATAAATATTTATAAACATTATATCATTATATTTATAAATTTATAAACATTATGTTTATAAACATTACAACACGTTTTTCACATACCTTAAATATCGTTTTCAATCTCAAATTTTAGATTACTTGTCTGATATAAATTTTCTATATTTGTCTATCATTTTCATCATAGCTTAATTATCGTTTTTGAACAATTTCTATCTAGCAACATTTTATGAAAATTAATAATTAATAATCCTATGTTTTTGAATTGTAAATTTCAGATTATTTATCAGATTACTCTAAAATATTTGATAGAGTTTCTACACTTCTGTATCATTTTCGTCAGTTCAGATATTGTTTTCAATTAGTTTCTATCTGACCATGTTTTATCAAAATTAAAATTTGGGAATACAAAGTTTCCGCCGTTTGCAAAAGACGGCGCCACTAATAAACTATAGTTAAAATTGTTTGATATAAAACGACATATCGTAAAATTGGACATCCGGTAACACCATAACTTTGAAATATTAGCGATTTTGTATCAGCATCATATATTTTTTTTTGTTCGAAAATGTCGAGCTGAATAAGCGTCATTTGCGGGAACTTTTGATTTACTTCTTTAATTTGAAGAAATCTGCAGCTGAGGTTCATAGATTGCTTGTAGAAGCATATGATGATGCTGCCTTAAATGAGAGAAGTTGTCGTGAGTGGTTTCAAAAGTTTAAGAACGGTGAATTTGACATCGAAGACAAAGAACGTAGCGAAAGGCCGAAAGTACGAAGACGCGGAATTGGAAACATTATTGGATGAAGATTCGTGCCAAAAGCAAAAAGAACTTGAACTTAGATGTTAGAATAAGATAGATTTTATGGAAAAATTATCATATTCTATAATTGGCAACATAATGTGACATTTATGTTATTAAATAATTAATTACTCAATGATTTAAATGAATAATTAATTATATAACAACGGTCAAATAATTTTTTTATAACACCTACCTATTTAAACATATAGGGACAATTTCGGATTAAATTGAATAGATTCGCATAAATCATCCTGTCACTTATTTTATATTAAATCAAAAAATGACAAAGAAACTTGTATATATAGTTATTCTATCATTTAAATAAGATAAGATATAAAACGATATATTAACTGTGCAGCTTTATTATGTCTTTATAATAAGCTTAGCTTTATAATAAAGCTGAAATCTGCAAAATAATTGTTCAATGATCTGAAGAATGTCATATTATATTGCCAACAATAGGATACAATAATTTTTTTATAACATCTGTTTTATTCAAACATATAGGGACATTTTTGGATTAAATTGTATTGGTTCATATAAACATTCTTTCGTTATTTCTTATTAAATCAGATAAGTAATAGGATCATATAGAGAAGCTTATCTTCTATAAGTATTTTATCGTTTATTTTATAAGATATAAAACGATAGAAATTTATAACTTTCTCATCTGTCATAATTTTAATGTTCGATAGATACGATAGATATAGATATAGATTCTGATAAAAATTATATAGGATTTCTATTAGATTTCTATAAATTTTTATCATTTTAAAAAATTTTTTAAGCAGGGAAGTATACTGTATAGGACAATGGGGACTGCGCCTGGTGGCGGCGATGATGAGGACCAGTAGCGGACCGCGCCCGGAGGTGGCAGCGGACCGCGTCCGGTGGTGGCGGCGGGGATCCGTGGATAACACCAGGCAGCCATTAACCCCGCGTCATGCCTTCACCACCGCGATGCGGAGTTTTCGCACACCTCCGCTAATTTCCCGCTATGTAATTTCAGGCTATGTAATTTCCCGCATCCGGAAATGAACATCCTTGTCCCCCCGCATCTCTGCGACGTCCACTATGTCGTTATTTTCTTCCTTTTTCCCTATGACATTATCCCCTTGCCTAGTGACATCATCTCCTGTGATGTCACCTACCCCTTCTCTCTGTGAGTCATCCCTCCCCTCCCCATGGACCCGCGCCGCGGATACTTCCCTCACCCTCTCTCAGAGGACTCTGACCTGAGTTAGAATCTCTTATTACCCTATTATGGAAAATGTTAAAAAGAACTCGCTCGTCTCAAATTTTGATAAAAATACATCGAATCGATGCGTTTTCGCGTGAAAATAAAGACAATAATACAATATAGAGACAAGGTCTTTAATACAATAATACAATAAAGTCACGTTATTTTTCTCTTAACAAATTAAGAAAAGGATAACGTGACTTTAGCATTCACCTGGATTTACGTTATTGCAAAAACTCCCTAGTATCTATAGTATTACAATGAAAAATACAATGTATGCGCATGTGGTCATAGAGAAAATATGACAGCGCGTGCATCTCAGTAGGTATTATCATGGCTACACATGGCACAGCTTTCTTAACCTATAGTCGTTAACTGTAACTTTAAATATTTCGGTTCATGAAACAGAGTGATTCTTTTTTCTTGTAAAATTTTTATTTTTACGCGAAAAATCGGTGTAATTTTATTAAAATTTGAGATGAGCGGGCTCTTCTTAACATTTACTCAATTAACCACACATTTAGATCTTACGCTTGTTTACTTTATATCTCTTGCTTTTTCGTATTTTAAGAATGAGGAACTATAAAAGGAAGACTCAACGTGTGAACAAATCTTTAAAAATATTTCAAGAAAACAAAATAGTTGAAAATGAAGGTAGATTAATAATAAGTGTGGCAGACAGTTTGATTTATGTCATGTAACACTAATGAGATTTCTAAAGAAGTTCTAGTCAAATAAGAATGCGAAAATAGGTTATTGATCTCATAAGCAAGTGTTTGATCCACTTAAAAAAAAAACAGCTGGCAGATTATTTGATAAATTGTTCAAATATATTTTTCGGACTTTCACCATTTGAAGCTTTTAAGTTGGTTATGATTGTGCTATAAAGTTAGACGTCAAATGCATTCCTGAGTCATGGCATAAAAAAGAACAGGCTTAGGCTGATTGAATATTTTTTTGGAAAGGAATCCCAAGCTTTCTATTAGAACATCTGAAGCCACTAGTCTCGTGTCACCTCTTTCAACAAGTATAATGTTGGTATACTTTCAAAAATTTAGCCAAAATTATGAGTAAATATAATTTACCTCCTTCACAAATTCACAAAATATGGAACTTGAACGAAATTGACCACGGTACAAAAGCCAAAGAAAATCACTATTCAAGCAGATACTAAGCAAGTGAATGCTTTGACTTCTAGTGAACGTGAGACCGTCGAGATGGTTGTAAGTGCAACTGGAATTTCAATTCTGCCAATGTTTATTTTTTCTCGCGTTCGATTTAAATCCATATTTTTTCAAGATGCTTCTCACGAATCGATATCTATCGGAAATAATTCAGGTTGGATGACTGCCACTGAATTCTTGGTCTGTCTCGATTATTTCATTAAAGCCGTCTGCTACTGTTTTACTTCTATTAGACAATCATTTTTCTCATGTAGATATTCAAATTATTGACAAAGATAAAAGTATTATGTTACGATTTCCTCCACACTGTATGCATTGCCTGCAACCTCTGTCAAAATATATGGCTCCTTTAAACATTATTGTGCGTCCGCTAAAGATAATTGAATATGGAACAATCCCAGACAGACTATGAAAATTTATTACATTCCAAATATCATAAAATATGCTTGAAATATAATAATATAAGGTATAAGGGTTAAATGGATAAATACCTGTTTTTTTTAAAAGAATTTTCACTACAATAATAAATTCTTTTAAAATTTCTTTAAAAAAAAATAGTCATTTATCCATTTAACCCTTATATATTTCAAGATTGTGCTTCTTCCTTCGTCACTGATCATCCTTTTTTACAAACAGAACACTTGCCGAACCAAGATGCTACAGTTCGAAACGAATATCAGTCAGAACCAAGTCAATCAAAAATTAATAAACCAAATACTACTTCTGATGATCGTTCGATTTTGTCAGAGTTTGAACCATCTAGTAACTCATGCAAGCACTGCCATTTCATTTTTACCATTTCATTTTTTATCAGAAATAGTTCGTCTATATTTAAAAGCATCACCGAGAAAATGCACGCACAAGACGAACACAAACGTCTACTATTGTTAGATACGCCGGAAAAAATGGCGTCAACTGTAGAACAAGCACTTCGTGAAAAACGCAAATTCGAAAGCAAAGGAAAAGAGAAAGGGAAAGCATTAGTTAAGAAAAAAGTATTGCAAGAAAAAAATAAAGAAAATAGAAACGAAAATGTAGAAGACTGCTTTGTATTATTTGCTGTGATACTTTTTCAAAATAAATCTGGAGAATAATAGATACAATGCCTATTACGTAAATAATGGGCACAGAACTGCATAAAAATTACCAGTCAAGTAAATATGTGTGCATTGCCTCTAAGATATGTTGTATTCCGATTAATTTTATTTATAAAATAACACTAATTGATCTCATTACTAAAATTGAACATTTTCTAAGAAGATACAGTCATTTTTTAAATTTATAAGAAAAAAATTTAGTTTCTGTTTAAATTTAAAAAAAAGTTTAACGTTTAAAGTTTTACTTTATAAGGAAAATTTATAAGTAAAATTTATTTTTGTTTGAATTATATCTATAATACATAATAAGACAAAATAAATGTCAAAATATTTCATGCTTTTAATTAATTATATCATTATTAAGAATCTTTATTTTAGACCGCATATGTGAGAAACACAATCAATACTAGAAATTTAAAATGCCTATTATGTTCGAAGCTGGATTGCTTTAAATAATTCAATCTTGAATTATTAATATACATTATGTATGTATATTACTTATTATTATATGTATATTATTATTAATATACATTATATATGTATATGTACTTGCATATATGGTATCATATTGTAGTCTTTTCAAATTGCGCGCCGAATTGTTTTTCCGAACTATAAATGCAATTAAAACTCTAGTGATCATGAATTAAATTGACAAGCAATTTTAATAATTGATGCTACCATCAAACATCATATTATAAATGTTAATATGTTATAACTGTTAATAAATTTATTTATTAACCCTCCTCTCTCGGCTGAAATAATATTTTTCGCAATAAATTTATTTTTACTATTCTTAACTAAGCTTAAAAGTACACATTTTTGCAAATATTACCATAAAGCTAAATAGTTGTTGCGTCATGTGCATCAAAAGAAATAAACACATATAATCATAAATAAACAAAAATGTATTTTTCTAAAAATTGGTACATTTGTCCTCAGTCTCCCCTACAATCTCGTGCAAGATTTGACGAGAAGACTGGCGTCACCGTGCCATCGGAGGATTGTGGGATCGAGAAATAGAATGTTTTCAATGTTTCCTCGCCGCATCCAATGTCGCAATTATTATTTATAATTTTAAGGGTTTTGCGCGCAGAAAAGGGTACAGACCTATGTTCGACGAAGTCGCTTTACTTGCTTCATTAGAACGCGAATCCTCGTACCGATTATATATTATGGGATTATATATTATATATTATAGGTGAACGTCACTATAGGTCTATTTTGAATTTAAAAACAGTCGCGAGGAGTAGGAGTAGTTACTGTATTCCGTATAATATAGGCGCTATAATTAGCGTGAGCAGAGGATTCACCGCTGTTCGAATAAATGCCCGCATTGCACTGTGAACAGCACAAACTAAATTTAGTGAGGTATAAAATTTATAAACATTCGTTCTTCAAGAACGAATGTGTGTTTCGAATATCATCGCACGAAGTCATGTGAGAAAACCTCATAGTATTTGTGTGTGATACGATTTTGCGAAGATTGCGAACGTGTAATAAAATCGATAAGAAAACATGAATGCAGTATTTCTCTTTGTAAAATTTGCAATTCTCTGCAAGCGATAAATTATTTGTGTTATATACAACCTCTTTCTCGCGAAGGTAGATCCTCCGTTGACGAATCCGGTGGAGATTCTTCTGCGAGAGAGAATGAGCGAAATAACGAAGCGAGCAAGAATGCAAAAAGGGACAAACTGCTTTCGTGTTCTATGATTTTGAGACACAAGATTCGATTAATGATACAGATATAAAGATCCACGTCCCAACTCTCTGCGCAACAAATTTATGATTCGTACGCGGAAGTACTCGATTTATCGCAACTCTGTCATTTACGGTGTGCACAAATTTGTATTTCGTCACGATCCGATAAAGGAATTTATCGATTTCGTAATACGTCTAACAAAAAATTTCATTCGTATCATTTGTATAGTACATAACGCAACGCACAATTCTATGATTCATAGTCGAAAATCATTGTAGATTGGAATCTTGAATGATTTTAAACGGAACAAAAATTATCGGTAGGACATACAAAATTTATTGACAGTATATTAATTACATGCGTACATTTGTCAGAATTACTGAAAGCCTCCGAATTGATACTTGCGATAAAGGCATCTTTTCGCATTTATTTAATATTCGCGATAATCAAACGTATGTTAGACTTCTGCCGAACATTAGTTATTATGTACCCGAAACGATGCAAGCGAAAGAACGCGAATGTTTTCTTGCGTGACAGAAATGTCGAGAAAAAATATCATAATCGATTTCCAACGCGAAATAGTCGATTATTCGACTATTACGACGTCGATATGACTCGTCTTCGACGAGCATGCGTTTAGAAAAATATTTTTAGAACGCGGAAATGTGTGCCCATTCGTAGAATGCACAATTATTGCCTCGATGTATGAGAATATTTCGAAAAAAACTTTCTGCGCAAAAAGGAAATAGGCATAAGTCCGACAGGCTATAGAATGAAAGACAATCGGTTGCACAAAGCCATACAATGGCTAATTTTGAAAGAACGCGAGATCATATACCATAATTCATGCGAAACATGGACAAGAATATAGATTAATGGGAGGCTCGTCGACGGATATTATGCGAGAACGAGGATGAGGCGACGTTATGTATTGCAGTTCCATGATTCTTACACAAATGCCTATCTTGTTATCAGATTAATCGTGATGAAACAATCGGACAAAATTCAAAAGAATATGAAAATTCAAAAAAATACGAGAAATTCAATAGAATTACGCTTGATGCGTTTACGAACAAACGATTGCAACGTCTTGGCGGTTATGGCAGAATAGTTCTATCGTTACGAAAAATGGGAGTGCACTTTTGATGAAGAAATGCGTACAAATCGGGAGACATGTGAATTTGTCGAAAACCATCTAATGATACAAATCTCGCCTCTCCATCCTCGTGATGCATTTTTCGGCGAGCAATATCATGATACGAGATTACGAATAACGAGAAGTTACATTATGTAGACCTACACTGTTGTTACAACATGAGGACGATTCGATTAGTGAAGCGCGCATAGGAGGGGGAGCAGACAATTTTGCTTGATTATAAAATTTAATGATTATAATTAACAATATTTAATGATTATAATTGAATAAAGATAATTACATTAAAGTACGTATCTTGGATTGAAATCAGTATGAATGAAAGTCAGTACCAATGAACTTAATCCTCGAATAACACACTTATTTTCGGTACCTTTGAATGGCACACATTATTCGTATCCAACTTGATTTTAAGGCTTTTAAAGTGCTCGAAAAATTCTGTAAATTTACACATTATATTCTTTAAGGACTCTACTAAATTATTCTGCTATGCAAACATTTGAAAAAATGTTTAGAAGAATTATGAAAATTACTTTCTGCACAGGAAAAGAAAATTCAGTTTTGATATAAAAATTGTAACTTTGCTATATATGTATAAAAAAATCATTGTAGCATGTTTTTGTACAGATATCATACGATGAAATGTAAAAGAACTTTTCAAGAGTATGAAGCAACAAAAAGTTGCTTCATAAAAGCATGTTGAACTATTCTTGATAAAAACAATATTATATGAAATTCTGGACTGCGCTCCGTTGCCAAACTCTGCCTTAATTCGTTTTGGAGAAAATTCGGTCAGTGATCAAACCTCGTGAATAAATATAAATGAAATATTAAGAATCTCTCAACATTTCGCGGAGTTATTATCAAGTTCAGAGCTGAGATAATCAGAATATTGCCCGTCAACAGTAAGGTGTACGTTTCGTGGCGTTTAAAACGCGAAGCGGTAATAACCTCGCCGATAATCAACGTATTCATAATAATAGCAGCGTTCACGACACAGGCATGCTTAAAATTGTATGAATATTTAGAAAAATTATATCGATGTATTTTGTACTATGACTCCGATTCATGTATACATATATACAAACGATGAGTACGAATCGCATAATGTTATCGTACATAATTTTTTGAGAGGCATGACAAACTCGCAGGCTACGGACACGGCAACTTCATCGAGATGTTCGTATCTGGCGGACTGAAATTTTATGCGTATGTGGTTCATATCCCGGACATCAGGAGGAAATTTGTAAAATAAAAAGAATTAAGTTAGACGTTCAAAATTCACGTCTATATAATTTTAACACCATTCATAAGTTATTGATGGATAAAGAAAGAGAAGAAAATAACAAAAAGAAAGCAGCGGTAAAATTAAAATTTAGAGCAATAAATTTAGAGCAATTCATCGCATTTCACGAGGTAGTAAAATGGAGTGAAATAAAAACATATGTTTCAATTCTGTTGAAGCAAAGGTTTATGGTCATTGGGGGAAAGATGCCACATTTAAGCTTTTATTTTTGAATAACTTCTTAAAATTATTGAATTAACGAACAAATATTATTTTTATTTTAGTTTTCTTTATTTATACAAATCAAATTAAACTTTCGATGTTCCATATTATTAGAAAAAATTGATACTCTGATTGTCATATCCTGCAAAAATGGCATCTTCCCCCTATATATATTGGTAAGATGCCATCTCCTACGGGAAAAGATATCACAAATAACTAAATAATGTGATGCAATACAAACTTGCATTTTTTACTTATTTATATTATTTTTTACTTATAGAATCGAGGATTTAATTTATAAGAACACATAAAGATAAAACATAAATTGACGAAATATAAAAGAGAGTAATTTAGGAAGTAAGTTAAACATACTTTTATTCGTTTAAATAGCATTTCATTAATTTAAAATATTTTGAATCATATAAATCATCCAAAATTTTAATTCATAAAATTGTTTTAATGTTGACAGTTTCAAACAGGAAAAATTGTGTTTTGTATTTACTGTCTTGTTATTCCAAAGTAAGATGAATATTCAATTGCAACTTTTACATATATAAGAATATTATTTCCAAACATTTTCGATTTTTGCGCTGCAACCCTTAAGGCACTTCCCTCTTGGAGCGAAAGGACATTTTACGGCAGCGAGCTTTCAGAATAATCAATGATTGGAACATGATGATTTCAGAAATCAATCAAAAAAACTTCCATCTCTACGTCAAATTTCTATGTCAAAGATCGTGTTAAAATCGAAGAGACGAAGAAAATATGGTTACATTTTTAAAATGGGCGATAGAGGGGTCCATTCTTTATTTTAATATGTATA
>Ga0157363_1006651_pt1 | contig 10896 bp, 6 predicted proteins | sample AttsexASBM1_FD_111477 | JGI IMG/M metagenome (GOLD analysis project Ga0157363, IMG submission 111477) | Fungus gardens microbial communities from leaf cutter ant in Ribeirão Preto, State of São Paulo, Brazil - Atta sexdens ASBM1 | ecosystem: Host-associated > Fungi > Mycelium > Unclassified ...
TTATGACTTATTAAACTATGATAGTATTCCACGTCAATTTAATGAGATTATTTCAAATTAAACGGTCATTTAATTGACCGCCGCTCAGAGAATCGATTTTGAGATAGTTGTATGGACGGATGAACGGATCTATGAATGAACGGGATTGGGTCAGTTTTCGGGCGGTATCAGAACCTGCAGATATTGTAGGTAGGAACGATGATAGGTAAGCCGACGTAATGCGTCGTCCCATTTAAACCCGGAAATGTAATGAGGTGGGAGGCAAAGGGAAACGACAACCCAATGGCGAATGAGAGGATAGTTGGTGTCGGCCGTGCAACCGATTTGCCCGAGCGATAGTTTGAGTTTGAGCGAAGCACCGGCGTGTTCCTGGCGATGACCCTGCTGGGAAACTACGTGCCGCTCTACGTTGTGAATCCGACAAGGACCACTTATCTCCCGAGGCTAAATCCTAGACCAAGTTTGGTACCGTAGTCAGGATTGGCCTTCCACGACTACGAACTCGAAGCGAGCTAGCTACCCGCTATTAAGCTGTACTCCATGCAGCCTTGCATCTTTGCAGATCACCATGACCTGGCCACAAACCGCGAGCTAACTATCCTTCGTAATTGTTTCAATTTAGCTTTTTGTATTGTTTATTTTGTATCGAACTTGTGAAGCAGCAAATTGGAATTGTGATGCAAAAATTGTCTTTTTTTTAAACATAGAATATTGTGTAAGCCAAGATTAGAAAGAAGCAATGGAACACGAAAAGAACGATTTTGCTGAAGTATCTTAAAATTTAGCTAGATACAGATCTGAAAATAATTTTGTTGAACTATCATCCGTCAAAATAATTATGTAAAATGCTTAAACTGGTTGCTAAAATATCAAAACTTCTTGCAACATCGCTTATTACGCTGGAGATTCCTATTTAATTATTTTGATAGTTCATTACAATTATTATTTTTAAGTCTGTATATAGATTTTAGATAATTTAACAGAATCGTTCTTTCCATAAAAGAATACCATCAATGACATCAAAATTATTTCTTAAAGTTGCAAGTGCGAATATAAAGAATTACTCTGTAAATAAAATTTTCTTTGCGTATGACGTTTACTGAACAAGATTGTCGAGCACCATTTGTCTCCTCGAGCAAAATGAAGACTGGGGCGGCCTACTAACACAGCAAACTGCGTCGGGCAATGCGGTAGCCGACTATACAAGCCATTAAACCGATCTTGCACCTCTGCATGTTACAAAATCTCATTTATCGACCGTTAACGTATACGTGCCCAAAATTGATTTGATTAATTTGACAAATGCAAGACCATTTCTTCGTCATACTTTCGTGGAAGATTTTTTATTCCTTTATATAGAGAAATAATTTTAAAATAGATATTTTCTATTAATATAACTATTTGATGGATATTTGAAGCCGATAAATGTTTATATGATTTTTAGTTTTCGCGAGAATGTATTTAAATGTTAAAATAGGTTTAGTATGACTTCGAGTATACGACAATTCTAAAAATATGTTAATTTTTAATTTTCTGGAGAGATGTATTCTTCAAACAAAGCTGTTTCATGTACGAGTACTTTATGCGTGCACGTGTTTCTGAAACCAATAAATTATTCAATAGATGAAATATGAGCGAATAAGATAAAATTATTCTCTGCCTCGAGAGATGCAGAGTTAAGCTCGTACATATACAAAGTCATTTCAAAGATAAATACCTATATTGTTTACATAAATTGTAAATCTTTATATATATATCTTGTTTAATTTATTAATTAATCGATCATTATGCATGATATTTCTGAAATATTTTATTTCTTTTGAAAATAAATACATGAACAAATTTAATTAGACAGAAATTTCTAATGAAATAAATATACAGTAAAGCCTTGGATATCTATAAATAGTTTCTAGATTTTTAATTAAAATAAATAAATAGATATAAAATGCAAACGCAACAATTACAATCTTAGTTTAATAAGAAATTATGAATATTTTATTAATGAAAAGTGTGTTTAATTATGGAACTTAGGATAAATTACTCACATTAAGACGCAAGTAAAATGAGTTTGCAAATAGAAGATTTTATAATTTATCCAGTGCTTAATAGCTTTGAAGGATTAATAGCACAAATGCATAAAAGAGTGTTTTTCAAAAAACTGTTACAAGAAATTTTTTAAATCGTTTACATTTATGTCTTCAAATGCGATGCAATACAGAATTGAAAATAAAAGCATTATACATTGAAAAAACAAAAGAAATTACATTAATTCTACTAGTAATTTATATTAATAATTAACAGCGCTTCTTTCATAAAATATAAAGTAAATTCTTCAATGTGAATGACAAAGTCAATTTAATTTATCTTTATTTAATATCTTGTTATTAAAAAGGATATCAACGTTATTTTTTATAGACTTATAGATTACGGAACAATTTAGACAATTTAAGTGTAAAATTAATCATCCAAACAGAATGAAGAACGTTCAGTCTTGAGCTTTTGTTTCAAGTATATATTATCTTATAAAAAATGAAAAATAATAGCTTTTTCAAATTAAAGGGTACCGTTTCATTTCGTGAAAAAATTCTTCTACCACAAGAAAATATTTCCTCTAAAAATTACAACATTACGTATTTTATGACAAAACTGTATAAAGCCATGTGTAAAAAAAATAAATGTTTCGTATTTTTCAACGCCATACCCCGGCACAAAGTTTTCACGTGTAGGATAAGAAAACAAAACATTTTTGTCAATCTATGTAACTACGAGATATTTATTTTGTCCTTTTTTCACAATATAATAATAGTTTTAAATAAATTTTTTTCAATGTAAAACAATTGATTATTGATCCTCTGACAAAAATGTTTTGTGTAGGGATATAATTTAACAAACGTATATATAAAATCCCTGACACAGACAACGTTAGTAAGACAGATTTAATCGCTATACCAGTCGATTCCATAAAATTAGATGGATTGCACAGCTATCAAGCCTTTCGTTATCTTCATACATCCGTGCGTGGATATCGGACATTCATAACTGCGAGCGATAAATGGATATCGGCACACATATCGTCATGCTTGGTCAAGCTGGCCAGACGGAGATATATCTGTGTGTATATTGAAACGTTCCATGTGGAACAAAGTACTGTAAACTTCGAGTGACTGGATTTTAATTAAATTCATATCGATCGCATTTCAGTCCCCAGTTTACACCTTGGTTATTTTTAATATCTCCACGTTCGAACTCCAATTTTAGAAACAAAAAATCCACTTCAGCTTTCCAAGTGGCATACGGTGCCACCAGTGAATACGTTGTGTAAATATGTCAATAAATATATTTGCAAATAACGCGCATAAAACAAAAATCGCATTGGTATTTGTTACAATTGATTTTGATAGTATTTATCAGAAAAAATCAACCATAAATAGGAGTACTATAAAAATGAAAGTACATATTAAAATGAGGTTGATATATACGTGAAATTCATGCAATAATATTTGTAGCCACGTTAATATCCTGCTTTTTTTACAACACATATTTTTGCAATTGCAATTTTCGAGAATCTATCATGAATTGTTTTTCACAATTTTGTATCAAATTTGCAATTTGTTTAAATGACACTTGTGAATAGCGAATTATATATTAACGCGAGTGCCATACGAGATTCAGGTCCGATTCCAAGGATTAGGGATACAAGGCACATTGCATTGTATACCTCGAGAGTATCTAATGGCAGAATCGGCTACTGGCTTAAACTACATCATTAGCTAGAAATTCTAATCCTAATGCGATTTTGTAATATTATTGATGTAATTGCTCTGACAAAAGTCATGTATTAATCAATAATCGAATCTTGCTTTATAAACTATCGAAATCCCCTATAAACTATCGACTATAAATGACTGAGGTATAAAAGTATTCATTTAATTTTACTACGAGAATAATTTTTAAAATGCGAGAAGGATAGGCGAAATTATGTTATATTCTTGTTCATAAAAACATCGATTTTCAATCTACAAATTTTTTATATAATTATCGGTAAATTATTATACAGAGCATAATTTGCGCGATGAGTAACAATGTAAAAGATGCAATGGAAAAGAATTTCGCTAAATAATTAAAATTCGGATTTTAGATGTAATAATTGTTTTACCAAAAATTACGTGCCAATAATCGAATCTTGTTTTCCGATGTTATCGGCATGCGAAACATGACGTAAAAAAGTAGATGTTCATTTAAATTCACAGTACGAGAGTAAAATGCGAGACTAAGAGACGAAATTTTACGTATTTCTGTCCATAGAACATCGATTTTCGATCTACAAGTTTTTTAATATAATTATCGGTGAATTATACTAATTTCAAGCATAATTGCATGGCGGAATAATGCGGAGAATGCAACGTAGAGAAAGATTCTGTTAAATAATTAAAGTTCGGAATTTAGATGTAATAATTGCTCTGCCAAAAATCACATGCATTCAGTAATTGAATCTTGATTTTCAGTATCGGAATGTAAGACTGATGTAAAGAAGTATTTATTTAAATTCAAAAAATAGTACTACGACAGAGTAATCCGCAAAATGCGAGAGGAGGAGGCGAAATTGCGTGTATCTGTCGAGCATCGATTTTCGATCTACAAGTTTTTTTATATGATCATCGGTAAATTACACTGAGTGTGATTGCGTGGCGAAACAACGCGAAGAGTGCAATGTAGAGAAAGATTCCACTAAGTAATTAAAGTCCGGATTTTCCTCATGGGAAATATAGAAGTATGCAAATAAGTGGATTAGCGGACGAAAATGTGTTTGGTTTATTAACTTCTGCTGTTATTATCGGATTGCTTTTACCTCGAATCCCTCATTAATTCATCGCTTGGCGACTGAGATAAACTGTAAACTGTATATAGAGATTTACATAATACACACATAACTAGTATATATATATATATATATATATTTAACTAGTAGCAAAATTATATATCTTTTAACATGAAATAATGAAAAAGATTATATAAATACGGTGTAAAAGCTTTAATTTGTCATTATTACGTATAATAAAGCGATATTCATCTGCGTTAGAAGTAATGATACTTTGTCACTGTCAACTTGGCCGATTAAGAAGATAGAAGGAGACGAGCTGCGCGAATGGGCGGACAAGTAGAGTAAATCTACGATTCGTTTAAGCTGGAAAAGTCTTTTAGACAATTGAATTCATTGTCAGGATGAGAGAGAGGGGAGGAACGTGTGCCGGAGGAAATACGCAGAGAAGTTCTTGCCACCGTTGATACAAGCAATTAGATGGAATGGTAACTAAAATTGGATCATTTGTGCGAAATATAGTTTACGATTTTAATAAGATGGGTAATAGTTCATCCAAAATACATTTAAAGTTTCTCATTGTACAAACATTAAATATTTCTTTATATATTTGATAAATATAGTTTCCATTTAATGTAAAATTGTGTTCAAAGAACGCTAAAGTCAGATTCTCTCAGAAACAATTCTACTACATGCTACTTTCAGGAGCGAGAAGAACTAATGCGCGGAAAATCCACAGCTCGTTTCAGCTCGAACGATACCGGAAACTTAATTTCATTCGTCTGACTCGAAGGAGAATTCAAGAGAGCAGAGTCGAAATGCGGGAAAACTCTGAAAGCTTACGACATTCGTACTATTCGCGGAACATTTTTGTGTGACAGTCCATACTCGTAATTACTTTCGATCCATGTGACTCGTCCCTACTATCTTTTCACTGCCATAGATGTTACTTGATCGATAACGTGTTTGCCAAATTTTTTACTTTTTTTGTAACGTAAACCAATGTTTTTGTCTTAACATGTATAACGTTAGTTTTTTTTTTAAACAAAACAATTTCAAGAAAACAGATGTACATGAAATTGTCATTACTTTTAAATTTAATTACAAACATAATCTAGAAAAATGACACCACAGCAAGCAAAGACAAATTGTTCTCCAGGGTCGTTTTCTTCACCGCAATTGTGTGCGAGATCGTAGAAAATATAAAAATATAAATGTAATATCTTCTTACTTTAATGCAGTCGTTTAATGGTTCCTTCTGTCCCCCATAAAGACAACAGCGGAAACATAATGCACAATCGTTCCGCGCTTTCCATTCTACATTTCCAGGCTTTTAGTTTTCCGATATATAGAACACGTGAAATTACTTTCTTTTACACAATTTTATTTGTTGTTTTTATCAGACATTACAAATACATAAATTTTCTGTGAACTGAAAAGCATGATATGACTATTAACGATCGTCAATGTTACTAAAAAATACTTTGCCAGTTTTAAATAATCAAGTAGTTTACATGCAACGTAAAATAATGAAAATACAGAAGAATTATTTTGTATCATCATAAAATTGTCGAAAATATTCACATTCTAAATTTGATACGAAAAAGTTAAATTATGACAAAAATATTTTATAAAATTTAAAAAGAATAGAGACATATGGGCTAACACTGAATAAAACTCAAATGCAATATTTCCGCATATAGATTGCCATTTCCTCGACAAGGCATCGTGTCACACGTCCAACTCCAATTTAGCTCGTTTTTGAATTCAAGTCCGACAGTGACAGTGATTCGTTCGTTGATAGAGCAGAAAGGCTGCGCAATAACGTCATCAAGAAATTAATGTATTAATTTATGGCTTTCGCGCGCGCGTGCGGGGGATAAAGAACGAGGGATTAAAAAGATATATAAAACACAAAACAGTATAATATGTCATACGTACACATATACATGTACATAAGGCTGTTACAAAAATTATAATACAATCGTGAAGCAGGAGATTCTTCGTGTAAAAGTAGATTTAAAATACAATAAACAATTTTTTTTGTATAAATATATTCAATAATATTTTGTACAAATATATTCAATAATATTTTAATTAATAAAATAAATATATTATTGAAACTTATTGCATTATTTTAACTATACTAAATGTAGCCTAACGTAGAAATAGCGATAAATAGTCAAATTGAATGAACCAAGCAGATTGTGATTAACACGTGTACTTAGCAAATATTCAAACTCTACTTGTTCTAAAACAGAGCTACATATGGAAAAAATGTATTGTATATTTTCGATTTACTTTTAGATGAAAAATTATTTTTTTCTCGGTTATTCCGATTTTCGGAACATCCTATATGTATGTATAAGTATATGTGTGTATATATATTTGTGTGTATAATAAAGTTTTTCATACTTCTGTAGGGCATCGTTGTATCGGGGGACAGAGAAGCTTTGTCATCTAACCCACTTTGACCACGTTCCTATGACCGCGTGAAAACGCGTTCCAATTTCAGTAACGACGATTTACGGCTGACGTGCCCACCGTGACTATCGTCGAAATTTCAAGCAGGCTTGCTCGCAAACTTCCTAATCGCCCACCACAACGGATCGAACTGTCTATGCAAAGAGATCGATGAGCTCACACTTTGTTTTGTAGCGCAGGAATAAGACAGCTGTCTAAACTTTCTTCATAAATTGAGAATACACCGGTGTGGAAATTTCAGGACGAATAATAGACGCGTCAATATATAGACAATCTCATACAATCACATACTAAAATCTAATCGCGCAACGCGTGATCTCGTAATCGCGAAATTTCTGTTCTCTCCACGTACATTTTCACGATTATTTCGAGGTAGCCTAAGTAATAAATGTACCCAAGTGATAAACCCCGTGGGGAAAGCAAAACGAGACGCAGGTGCTAAAGACCGTCTTCACGACATGTTCCACGACAAAAGCGAATCGTATCGGTCTCGCAGGTCGAACGGTGGTATCCACTTTCAATGGGTCCCATCAAACGCGCGATAAAACCGCTTCTCACTTAGGCTTTTGACTTCGAAAAGACACGACATCTATTCGACGATACTGAACTCCGGATCCATCCGGGTGGATCAGAAGTTCGAAAGTGCAGCAAGACGTTATATAAACGGTTTTGAGAGAGAGAGAGAGAGAGAGAGAGAGAGAGTGTGTGTGTGTGTGTGTGTGTGTGTGTGTGTGTGTGTGTGTATATATATGTGGGTGGTGTATGAGAAGAGAGAAAAGAGAGAAAGGGCGAGAATTGCCTCGATGCTCTCAAGATCAGCGCGCGTCTGAGGAATATGTAGCACGCGGTATTCGATATTCTTTAGACCACCAGTGATCCCCATTCAACCTATTCTTACAATGTGTATGCTGGATTTAGCTCGTGGAGATAGATATTCCTAACATTCGTTGAAACGGCCAGCTTTACGGCAGCTTTCGCGTTGAAAGCTCGCTCGTATACGGCCTGTACCTTCCTCCCTGCTTCCTAAAGCTTCCCATCTCTTCGGCATTCTCCACCTCGCCCAAACATTCGTGCGCAGGTATGCACTCTATCTCCTTCATTCCGTGCATGGTCCCTTTTCTTCGTCTCTTTACCAAGCGGGCAAAACCGATTCCTCGATTGGCTCTATCGGTCTCTTTCCTTTCCTTCTGTCTTTTACCCTTCTTTCGTCTTTCGTCCCTTTTTTTACCCCTCATCGACCTCGTTGTTTTTTCTCTTTGTTCGATCTTTTACACCTTCTTTTCTTTTCTTCCTTTTTCTTTTCTTTTTCTTTCTCTCTTTTGCAGTTTATTGCTTCCGCGTCTCTTGGCACCGTGCCGTCTCATCTACTCTTACCAATCAACAAACAGGGACTCAGATATAAGAATAATAATACGAATTGTAGACTGTCGTGAAAGAATAAGATAAGAATATTATAAACGCCTGACATTGCTACATATCTAATTATAAGATTGAAATATCGATTGGCACGATATGGCAATCTTTTGCTTCTACGATCGTTTGCAAATTGGTCCCTTGCGGACCAATTTATTCGTGTATTAGCATATTGCCATGATAAAATTTACATATGGAATACCTTTTGGGTACACCCATAGCAAAATTTGTAATCCTGCATCCTATTTTATATTAATGTATGAAAATTCTATGACCATTCCTTAGCAAAGTCATGCTGTGGTTAGAGACGAATATGTATTACATGATCGTCGCTTTTTAATTATCGGACATCGAAGCATTGAAATCATATGAAGATAAATAACAGGAGCGGTTATAGCCACGTTATTTATAGTTCGATCTCATAGCATAATTTTTTCCAATTTATATATGTATACAAAAAATTTAGATACATATTTGATTGTAGAATTCTTATGTAAAAATAAAAATCACGGTGTGCGAATTGTGTGCCTCGACTTTTCTCCGTACTAAATCAAATCACGTTTCCCGTTTTTCCTCAGCAGACACTGAGATAAAGATGTCTACTAGATTTCGTGCGCAGAAAGAAAAATGTTGTTTTAATCTCGTTAACCTTTAAGACCTTATACATAACCGAACTATGGCGATATAATTATCCGCTTCCAATAATGATTAAACGAAGCCAGAGAAATGCTGATACGTGCAACCTGTGCCTGCTAATTAAAAAGTTATCGGTACTCTTGCAATTATCTTCATGAAAAAGCAATTCTCGCGTATGATATCAGAAACAAATGTTTTCTTTAATCCTAATAAATTTCAAAGTAATACATGTATTGACGTAATTAATGTATTGTAATTTATGACTAAAAAAATATCACATCGAGATATGCAGTATGCAACGTAAACATATTTTATTAATTATATGTAATATTAGTTACATTTGATTAATCACATATATTTGACTTGATGTTAATTAATTTATATGTATTTATTACTTTTTATTATCATAGATTGGATTATCATAGATTCTCTACTTCGTATAAATCTCGCATGTTTTTGCTGATTCAGCTACTATCTCTCATTTCCTAATGTTTCTTCTGCTTTTTTGCAAACGCGCATATACTAATACATATAACATATATGTATGTGATATCTGTCTATCTATACAGGGTGCTCATTTTAACAGTTCGCTGACTTTTAAGATACAAATTTATAAAAAATATGTTGTCATCAAAATATGCCTTATCTATAATTATCTATAAATATTATCTATAAAGCCCTAGACATAATGCAAGGAAATAGAGATAGCGATAGAAATAACGCGATTTTAATCCATTAAAAATAAAATTCAATAAAATATACATTTCTGATAGGTTGAAATCGTTTTATTTTTATCGCTATTCCCTTACATTGTGTCTGCAGGCTTAATTTGCAGTTCAAAAAAATTAAAAATTTCTTTTTTATAAAAAATTTAATTTTAATTTTTTTAATTATCATATGATTTTTTCCTGTATAAGACATTAAGAAAAATTTCTTGCATTACCGGAAATATCACTTTTATTGATATTTAATCAAACTTTTTTATTTTTTAAAATAGCCTTATTTATTCCATTATTATTCAAGCTCTTATTAGAAATGTAAGCACTGAAACTGTTAAAAACAATTTTTGCATAGTAAACATAATAAATGATTATCAATATCATTCTTTAAATATTGTTACAAAATGGGAATATTTTTAAATAGTACAATTTATTATAATATTGTTGGGAAGATTAAGATGAACTTACACTGAAGATGTTTTTTATTTTATTATATTTTATTATATTTATTTTATTATAATAAAAAAGTTTGTAACTAACGTAAGCAAGTATTAAAATTGTATACCTCCGTCTATAAAGACATTCAAAGTTCTATTCTTTTCAACAAGTTAATATTAATTACATATTTTATATTATTTGTATCCAAAACTGAGCACAAGCTGTAATTTTCATCTTCAAAGATTTTGAATATTATTAATTGGTTTTTTTTATGTAAGTGAATACAGCTATTTTAAGTAAATTTAGTAAATTAAATATTAATAAAAGATATTACTAAAAGTAATATTTTCATATAATTAAATTAATCAAATTTAATATTCTCCATAA
>Ga0157363_1006652_pt1 | contig 10896 bp, 6 predicted proteins | sample AttsexASBM1_FD_111477 | JGI IMG/M metagenome (GOLD analysis project Ga0157363, IMG submission 111477) | Fungus gardens microbial communities from leaf cutter ant in Ribeirão Preto, State of São Paulo, Brazil - Atta sexdens ASBM1 | ecosystem: Host-associated > Fungi > Mycelium > Unclassified ...
AGTAAAGGAAGTTGATGAAATAAAACTTCAACTTAAACCTATTTTTTATATATTCGCAAAAATTGTACTTCATTGATCCAACATCGAGAAAATTTAAAAATAAATCTATGTTTTTGCGATGAATATTTTGAAACTATTATTTTGTATATAAACAAAATGTTTTAACTCACTATTTTCAAAAATACAATATTTACAATGTCGTCACAGATAATAAAATACGAATAGCATATTTTACGAGTCAATATGTTTTTTAATTTTGATAAATTTTGTTAAATAAATTTTTGACATTTGATAAACTGCGTTGATGGATTGAATGTACAAACTTAATATATACAGAAAGAGAGAGAGAGAAAGAGAGAAGGGGGGAAGGGGAAATAAAAATAATGTAATTATGTAAAAATCATTACTAACGAGCACATAAATCTATTGTTACGCCTAAATAGTTATAGACAGCCTGTAGTCAAATATATTTCCGCTTCCATAATTCTGTATTATTACCTCCATCAGTTGAAATTATACTAACACAATATACACTTACAATATATTTTGATAAAATATTTTAATTATTAAAAATATAGTTTATAAAATTGGAGAATACACAATATATATTTTATTTTGTTAATAACAAATTGAAGAAAAATACAAACATCATTTGTTACATATTGCTTTTTATAATAATTATTAATTTAGAAACTTTACGCTTTTGAATATCTATTTATGTATATATATCTGTTATATTAGAAAAAATTTTGATCTGTATAATATTTTTCGATAATTACTCGTTTTATTAAAGAAGTGATTAAAGGATAGTGTTTTGAATAGAAGAATCAAAGTAGATGTGATTTTGAAACGGTGAGTTATAGTTGCAATCACAATCTTTACGAGGCACACATGTGTTTATACATAAAGATACATGTACACATGTATGTATGTATGTACGTGTATGTATGTATGTATGTATGTCGCGGGTGGTGCTTAACAGCCCGCGACGTCGTAAATTGATAGTAAATGTCACATCCGGATTGTAGAATAAGAACGCGCTCCTGTGGGAAAGCCGCCACTGATGGCAATCACTTAGTCGCTCACTTCGCGGGACACGAATGCGCCTTACATTGGTCTCACTGACGGTCGTAATTCCGTGACATTGATATTTCTGTGAAAGTAGGGATCTACCAGAAAATAATTCACCGGCATGACATGTTTCAAAGTGTATTTCGTCGTATTTGACGTAGAGATCGCTTCGAATTGGAGTAAACGTTGTCATTATTATTATTATTATTATTATTAAATCATAACTAATGAAAAAGATTATTTTTATCTCAGCTATTTGCATCTTTTTATTTTTTTATTTAGCTGATAGCTGTACATTTGAATATTTTTGTCTGAATACTCTTGCAATGTTCTACAAGGATTGATATTATCGATAATTTAATCAAATTGTTCATAGCAATAACTTATTTTTATAAACCTTGCGCATAATTCGTTATGAAGAAAATCCGTTATGAAGAAAATTATTTAATCGATATATTTTTAGATTGTATTTGTGTTCAGATTTATAGTCGAAACTCTACATAATATTGTCAAGTGAAATAAGAAACGTTGTAATACAATATAATACAATCTCATAGTCAGTTAATCAATCACAGTCAGTTAATCAAGACAGATAAATTAATCAAATAAAATTATTAACGCGTATCTAATTTTAAGCGTCCATTGCAACAAATATTTGATTTTTATATTCCAAGATTTATTGATACTTACAAACATTAAAATTTTGATCGAACAGCCAGTACTTTTGCGCCAGTACTTTTGACCTTTAGCTTTGCTTGACGTAAGTGTTCTTATACTGGCGAAATCGGTAAACTTATTTATAAACCGCTAATATAGAGCAAAGTTCAGGTGGCAATGAGATTACTTCTAATAGTACAGTTATTCGCGCTAATTATTTTTATTGCGACGAATATTGTAATCTAAGTTAGAAATCTTGCAAAACGTCAAACTGCTATTGTTAAAAAATGCATATAGCATCTTTTTACGAAAATTTCTTCCTCGTCCTCAACCTGATTTCTTTATTATCATAAAGTCCACGCGATCCGTAAGTTTTTTTTACCATTCCGTGTACCTGGAACGGCAAAGCTAAGAATATATACATAGGAAGAGACTTGCATTATTCAGGAAATTACTCCCCCCTCACATTAGAAGTCTCGCATTTAGAACGATACACGATCAGATTATTCGTTAGTTCTGCAATCTTCTAATAGGAGAATTGTACGAATCATGTAAAGAGAAAACAGTTATTTACATTTTTATTTGTCTATTTTGCAATTTTAGAATTTCCGCTTTAAACTACATAAAAGAGAATCAGCACATACATTGACTTCTTTATGATATATATTGGAAATTTTTATTTTAAAGAGTATCTATTTTAAAAAGTATCTATTTGATTTTTATATTAGAGTTGAAAAACAATATTTAACATAGATATAGATAGATTTCCATTTACAATTAGTCAAAATTGTAATACTCGTAGCATATCATAATTATTGTCTATATTTGAGAAATAAAAATGTGAAACTACATCAAACTCAACACTTAACTTTTCCCAACTTATTATTTTATTTTATTATACCTGCATCTTATTTTATTATTTTTTTCTTTTTCTTTGTTTTTAAATAAATGGATTTCGACTAACAAGTATTCACCAGTATTCTGTGAGGAGCCCTTATTTCACGACTATCGTTTCACAGTCGTATCCGTTTTCTCTTTCCACGTTTGAGAAGCGTATAAACGATCAGACGTCAATGACGTTTCTCGATCTCACTTTGGTCGCGGGCGAAATCGGGGGAAAACGGATAAATGGGCGTATTCGTTGAAGTAACTGCCAGACAATCGATAGCTCGACTATCCCTGGTAACGCTTCGTTGTGTCTCTCAATTTCGAAGCGGGGCTTCATGAATAACCAATGGCCTGGGAGGGACCCCGAACCCGTCCCAGGAACACCGACTGGCACCGAGGCCCGCTTCCATCCCTTCAGAATCGACATTGCAACACGCGATCCCGGGCCGGGCCGGGCCGGGCCGGGCCGGGTCGGGTCGGGCCGAGCATTCTGTGATTCCGATGAACCAATAAGACGACGATTGCGGGCGTCGAGGGTGACGTTTTCGTTTCGTTCCTTTTCGCTTCCTCATAGCTCGTACGCCTCCCTCCCGCGCGTCGTCCCAAAGCAAAGGAGAATCGGAAGCTAAGGGCACACGATTTGCCCTTGATAATACCTCGAGGTACGCGAAAGCAGAAAATGGCTTTCTTATTGACCATGTTCTTAAGTTCAATAATGTACACAAGATTCCATCGGTGAATGCGTCCTTACGAACAATAGAAACTGTGATATAATCGAGAGTTGGCGAGTTTAATTATTTTATCATTTGTTACGTATTATTAGATTATATGTTTATCGGGGAAAACTATGCAAATCTAAAAAAAGAACAAATAAAATTGAATTAATTAAGATTATAATTTTGTGTAACTTCTTTGAATGTCGTCTTGTTGAATGAAAGCGAGATATTTTTGAATAGTTTAACAGAAATTTCCAAATTGTATAAAAATTGAGTTTGTATAGTGTATTCAATCAAATATACAAAACATACTATTGCAATAGTTTATATATTTAATTGAATATACTATGCGACCTTAACTTTTTATACCTATCCAAATTACCCTTATTATCCTAATGCAAATAAATGCTAATTTTTAACGATTAACAATTAGAATAAAAATTTACTTTAATTAACTTTAACTAGTGTTACTTTAATTCAATCTCAATTAATCTCGTAATCAAGTCGCAAACAGAGTCTTCACGGGATTTCTTCATAGCTGAAACACTCGTGCAGATTAAAAGTTTCTTCGCGGGCAGCTTAAAATGAGTCTTAGCGACTCTTTAACGAGCTCCTTGCACCAAATCCAAAATGCTCTTCTCTGGTCCACAACTTAGTAAAAGCCGGTGATTGCAACCGTGCTTTCGAAAGTTTCGTGAGCGTTCCTGCTACCGAACATCGTGCGAGATAGTGGATAGTGGTGGTCCATGAAACGCCAACCGCTCCTTGAGTGCGTTACGGATCTCTCACGGTCGTCAGAAAATTAGGTCGTCCCGTGTCCGGTGTACTTCGATTAAATCCTTAGCCTTAGTCGCTGTCCAGTTTCATTTCCGAAGTTTCCGCACACAATGGAAAGGGAATCCCAAGGATCCAGTTGCTGGCTGGACGAAGGCCCTCTTTCCTGGCCTCAGAGTTCTTGCCCCACGAATCTCGCTGTCGAAGCTCCGCGACGATAACCTTCGCTGTAATTGCGTCCGAATGTGGCGTCTCTTGGTCCCGATCTGGCCAAGAACTTCTCAGATTAAACGCTTAATTGCACCGCTGCTATCTCTTTTGGCCAGGAGTCCTCTACGAGAGCCGATCACACTATTCTATCGTTCTAGATGCTGCGATTACCGCGCGCAATCCGACCGCGCTTGATCGGGAGATGGTCTTCGCCCGAGTCCTTTAAAGATCTTAATTAAGTCTTCGACTCGGTCGACTTGTGGAGTAAGATCTTCCCGAGGAAAGTCTAATCATCTAATTTAAGTCGGAAGTTAATTTTGGCACACATCTGCTTCGTGATTAAGGCCGTTTCTTATGTAGTAACCTGATGAAAGTATTCAAAGTTTAAAACGTTTTTAATATTCCTCAGTTTCTTAATATTCTTTGAAAATTTTAGACTGCAAATTTCTTAGTATAAAAAAAGATACGGATAAAGAAATTTGTGAACATGTTATTTTGGTGCGTTACTTTCCAGTTTATGAAAATCATATGTCTAAATTGTTATCAATAAAGATATCAATAAAAAATTGTGTGCGTCATGATAATAAATACAAAAGTAATAATCGTGATAATAAAAGTTAAAAAAATTATTATTACACAATGTACATATAATTCAAAATATATAACAATGCCTGTATATATATATATATAAAACAATGAAAGTATTTCAAAGAAAATTCTTTGAATGATATAATAATCTCAATAAAAACTTAATTTTGAAAGTCTCGAGTGCTTTTGAGACGACTTCTTGTTAGCCAATGGAAGTTCTCCTCGAAGTCGGCTCGATTCGCACCTAACGTCGAAATTTTGCCCGCCTTCTCGAGATTGGTCATTAACCTACGCTCGAACCATTGTTCTCGTTTGCGAATCGCCTAAGACGCGCACAATACACTCCCGGACCACCCATTATCCTCCCGAGATTACCGTTGACTCCGAGTTCTTAACTTCGACGAGGTCGAAGGTCTTTACGAAAGAACTGAACTTCGAGCTGCGTCATTCGTTTGTACCTCAAAAACGAATTAGCTCGATACGAGAGGTTAATTGCGTCGATATTATACTTTAGAATTATTATATATTCTCTGAAAATATTATAAATATTTTATGTGGAATTTATGTCATATCGACATAAATTGTAATGCATTTCGATGTATTTTAATTGATTTTAACGTAGATTTTATTTTCAAGATGTAGAATATTATTGTAATATTCAACAAGTATAACTGTATATTGATATTTCTTGATAAATATTAACTAATATATTTTTTATTTAGGTTATCTAATAAATATTTGATTTTGCATTTTATTGCATTTTATTCACATGTGTCCTAGAACGTTTTTTTACACTGATAATATGATTATAATACTAAGAATATAATTGATTTAATAATATTTTCATTTTAAAACAGAATCGCATGTTATGCAGTAATGAAATATTTCAACTTCTATAATAGTATGAATATGCAACTGTGATATCTGGGTTAGTCTTTTATATTAAATGAAACTGTCAAATTTATTTACGGATTTAGAATAAGGAATAGAATAATAATAATTGTAATAATTTATATCAATTGTTAGCGCACGAAGTACAGCGCAGATTTCTATTACCTTGATTTTGTATATTTTGTTGTATTTTGAATTGAAGGAATCTTAATTTTTTATTCTTGTTGAGAATTGTAATAAATTGTTCGTATTTAGTTAATGCTTTTCCATTTATTACGAGATAATATTTTGCAATTACAGTATAATATATAATTACAGTATAATATTATAATTTAGCTGATAGCTTTGGTTTTACTAAGCAATTCTCTCTTAGGACGAATGAATATATACGTGTACATATAGGAATGGAGGATGTTGGAAGCGCGACGTTTCCTAATCTTTCACAGTTTGCGGCCACGCAGTGAGGTCAGATGGTCGTGCAGGGATGAAACAGATTAGAACAACTTAGTTTGGGAATCTCATGAATTTCCAATTATCAACTTGGCGTTCCACCGACGACCTACCATTTCCACCGTCTATGAATTCTACCGTTTCTCCTCTCGTCGATTCGCACTATTTCGTTGGGAAAGTAATCATCCTGATCATCCGTGAACGTGTGCTACTTTTATCATATGCTTGAACGCATGTCGCGTTTGCCACATTTATTTTCAAATTCTAGAAATCAATATTTTCCCGTATAAAAACTGCATTTTGATATAGAGCGAAAAGCTATAGATTAAGCAAATAAATCTGATCTTTTTACATATTTTGCTACTTACTTTTAGAAGATCAATAATGTGCAATCATATCAAAATAATTGTAACAAACTGATACTAAGTGTTAAAAGAGTGAAAATTATATAAGTATATGCTTAATTTAGATATTAAATAGTAATGATGATAACAATACGTTCAACATACTTATCAGCATTATTTGTTACGAACATTATTTTTCACCATAATTAAACAAAGCTCTGCTTAAGAGAGACAGGCAGAAAGTGAAAGATGAAGGTGCATTTTAAGGAAAATATCGTAATTGGGCAAGAGAGATGTTTTCGCGGAGCTCAGCTCGTTAAATTTTATTAATCCGACGCGAAGTATAATCTGAGTAGGGCTTAAAATACCGCAAGAATATCAAGATGACATGCGCAGGAAGATAGGGGAGATTTTTGAAAAGGGTGAGAGCCATGAAGAAATCGATACGTCGAGACAAACCGGTTAGTCTTCTTTAATTAAATATAATTGCGGAGGTCAGACGGACCCCTACAAGCGTAGGCTCTAATTCGATTTCTTCTCGAGATGAACATCTTACTTTTGAATTATCGGAATTCTCTGCTTTACAGTCTATGGCTTTCGATATTTCGAGGAATATCTATCTGTCTTGTGCGAACTCTCCGGCCTCGTGGGAGAGAGGTACAGAGAGCGCGTGAAAGGGACAGGGCCCGCAAACTTTTTCAATCGGCGTCCTTCTTCCTCTCCCACCTCCAGTTCCCCTTTTCTCGATTCGACCGCGCCGACGTCGGGAATGTCGGGTATCCTGTAACTATTCGCCAATGAATTTCAGGCTTTTCAGAGATCTCTTTCGTTTTTCTTATCGGGAAGAGGATCGAAGTCGGCAAAGTTATCTCACAGCTATCCCCTTACAATGTATGGGACACGCGAATGGGATCGAATTGCTGCGGCCATGCCGCGAAATTGATCTCAATATCTCCAGAACTATCGAATCTTAATTTCGGTGCACGTTCTTTGTTGTGATTTGATTGTCATTTGATCGATTTGCGGGATAAAATAAATAACTATGCATGACGAGAATTGAATAGGAAAATATTCCTGAAAATAGATAAATATGGCATTTGATATTTTCACGTGTCATCTGTCGCACTGCTGCAATTACCTCGATTGATTATTACCTCCAACTTTTAAATACAATATCAAAATGTTGGTATTGAATCATCTTTGGCTGGATTGAAACAGTAAGACGATCGTGTTAATTAATTCAGATTGGATAATTAAATCTTTTTCTTGCCCAACTTAGTCGAAGTCTTTAATTTTTTTGTAAACTTCTGCAAGAAAGATTCTGAAGAAAAAAAATTCTTTCATTAGAATATAATTTTGTATATTCAAAAAATTAAAATTCAGAAGTTAAGAAATTAATATTATTGCATAATGCAAAATACGTTAATAAATTAAATTATTAATTGAAAAAATATTTTATATATTTATAATATACGTATTTTAATGTGTTGCAATTATAACATTAATTCTATTATGTGCTTCAAGTTTTTAGTCAAGTTTTCAGTTTTAATATTTGAAAATATTATATTGTTAAACGAAAATGAATAAACTTTTACAAAGGAATAGAATTTTATAATGCTTTACATGGCTTATGCAAAATTTATATGAAATATTATGAAGTTATAAAGCGCATTTTTTTTGTTGACTATTGTGTAATAATATTTTTAAAAAGAAAATGAATTCAATAAGTCATGAAAATTAAAGTTTAGTTAGAAGTGCAAAGTTTCAATCAATTAATTCTGGATTGAAGCCAAATAATGCAGGACGGTCGCGCTAATTAATTTGAATTCGTTAATTAGATCTCTTTCTGGCTCAACTAGGCCAAAACTGTCGATTCCCCAGCGAGCGTTTGATGGAGGGACATTTGAAGAAGAAATGCAGGTTGTTTCATCGGTAGTCTTTCCCATCTAGTCTCCGCGGCAGTAAACACTCTCGGTATCGCCGCCAATGGCAACGGTGGCCACGAGACGAAAGTGTGTGGGACAAAAAGTAGATAAATGGTGGCCGGATGGCGAGGGTGGGCCAATCTATCACGCCCCGGGGGAGTGTTATTGACAGTGCAAGAACTGTCTAACCCTCGACCTCGCCTTTCTCTCTCTCTCTCGACCGCTGTCTTCCCCCAGTATATTCCAGAGCCTGAACCTCCTCCGCTCCGCGCGATCCTCATTCTTCTTTTCTCGACTTTCGATACGAGGAATTCCGAGATAATAGAAGTTGTTGCCGTTGCCCGGAAACTTTGCGTAAAATACGTCGGTGACGTAGGTGTCCTCTTGCGCTCGCACCCGCTCTGGAAAAACGAATCAAACTTTCCTCTCGCGAAACATCATGGGATTCCTCGACCTGGAACCTGCTGCTTTCTTTGCGGCTGTACAATTGGTTATTGTCACTTCCGATCGCAGTAAGATCTAATGCGCGTCTATTGCCGACGACACACGGAGTTTCTCGACGATCTTTGAGAAATCTTATTTTATTTTTGTAAACTATATATAGTAATAAGATATTGGAATAATTTAGAGTTAAAATACAATATGTTGTTAAAAAATAATAAAGTTCGCTGAAGATAATATATATAAATTTTTATTTCTTCTCATTTATTTCTTCGAAATTCTTCGAAAGAAATAAATGAGAGTAGTGTTTCAAGCTTTAAGAAACATTTAAACACTGTAAAAGATATATATTGCCAATTAGATAGTAGATAGGCATTAATCTGTAGAAATATAGTTGGATAAATATTATAAAATTATAATCTTAATTTTACATCATATGATAATGTAATGTTTAATTTAAACTTAATATTTTAAAAAGCATTTATATATGCAGACAATTTAACTTAGATCTTAGAATTAATTATTAGATATCACAATGACAGCATTTAAAAGATAGGAGTCGTTTAATTTATTAATTTGAGTCTGTATAATTATAATTATAATTATAATTATATAGTCTAAATTCATAAATTAGACGATTTTTATCCTTTAGGAGCTGCTTATATGCAGCCTTGTACTGAACAGTTTAGTGGAAATTCGTCGCATCGACATTGATCACGATGACGCTGGTCTCTTAATGCCGAGATCCGTGGCTTTAGCGACGACAATTCTCGTAGCGGATTTTGTTGTATTCACCGTTTGTTTTTTTCCGTGACCCCTGAAATGACCTGGCAGACCTTAGTGTTCGTGCGCGCGTATCCATGTCCTACTAGATGCACAAATACCGGTCGTTCCGAGCTCGGGATTTCCTTCTTGAGGCCGGAAGCTTAAGAGTGGTCAGCCGGCTGGGCTCGGCTAATGCCTAATGACGGGTCGTTTCAAATATTTACCGCCTGATTCCGCGTACAAAATCCGACCGACGTCGTAAATGCGATTACACTTGACCGTACGTATATAAGCAGACTGCTTGTTCTTTGTGGAGAAAGCCACGTGAACGATGCAGTGATGGTAAAAGATCGATCGGGCCTCGTGAATCTGCTCAAATTACGCGGTCGGTGGATCAGCTAAAATATCCCGAACACAATATCCAGAGCAATATAATCCGCCGGTCTTTACGGCGAATTTATTCCTAATGCCTTATTCATGCAACAGCCTGAGGACTCATTATAAAAGTCATACGGGGACGATTGGATATCTCGTGTGGAACGCAGCTGCGCTCTCTCAAACTTGAGTTCATAGTTCCAATTTGTTCTATTCTTCCCGATTGTATAACTTTGCTGGTATAAATTAACTCAATTTTAAAAGTTGATTAATATAAATTCTCCCTTTTGTCATTGATACATCATACGAAAACGATTTTGCTGAAGTATCTAAGAATATAGATCTGAAAGATTTATAAGATTATTAAAATAATTACATTTGCTCTAAAAAGTATGGATATGAATTTATATTATGCGGTGTTATTTATATGTAAATATTATATTCTTATGTTGGTTTGATATTAACGTGATTTTAAATTTTACTATATTACTGATATTGATATAAACGTTAAGAGTTTTAATTTTTATGTTGATATTAATATTAATACAGGGAAAATTATACAAACATCATAAAGTTAAATGCATCTGAAATGAAGCCTGAACTCCGAACAAAGTCTTCAGAGATCGCTGTTTTTTCAGCGCATCGACATATACTATCACATCAATATCTCACGCAATTTAATACACGCAGGTTCGTGTCGCACGTTCGTGTTAAATTTCGTATAACAAATTCGTCGCGATAAAACGTCTAAGTCTAATTCTAAGAATTCGACATTATTTGTTCGTGCAAATTACATGTTTG
>Ga0157363_1006653_pt1 | contig 10895 bp, 3 predicted proteins | sample AttsexASBM1_FD_111477 | JGI IMG/M metagenome (GOLD analysis project Ga0157363, IMG submission 111477) | Fungus gardens microbial communities from leaf cutter ant in Ribeirão Preto, State of São Paulo, Brazil - Atta sexdens ASBM1 | ecosystem: Host-associated > Fungi > Mycelium > Unclassified ...
GTCGTAAACAAATCGCAATGAATTACGTACAACAAAATTGTGATGAACCAACTATTTATGCAATTTTGGAGATGAATGTAAGAAACGTTTTATGTAATGAAACTTTACATTGCCTTAAAGGCAGCCTTTGCTCTAAGAAAAGACCACTTGAATGTATCGCCCTCAGGTGCAATCATAATCTCTCATATATCCTTTTACCTATCAGAATTTCTAGACTGATATCTTGATATAAGGTAAAGTACTTACATTACATATTAATAGATTCATTAATAAGATTTTAGATTCATTGCAAATTCTAAGATTTCGTGAGTAATGAGAGAAATTTCTCGCCGTAATACTCGATCGAGCCTGTATAAATTCTGAAATGCCAGTTAAGTAAGTTCTAAAAAGTGAAAAAATCCTTACTTTCGTTCATCTGATACGCAAGCCGATCATGATGAAGGATGCTCGCTAAGTAAGAGGTTTTGCAATGCTTATTTTCAATATCTTTTTTCTATCTGTTCTCGCCTTTCATAAAACAATAAAAGCTCTATGCCCAACGTTCTTTCGCAGGGATGAGTTTTTCATTTAGTTGAATTTCGAAGGAAGAAAGGGATCTCGTTTCAGAGCTCTTTCCGCCTTTGGCTTTTCCGGCCTCGTAGCCGTAAGGTATCTGGCCGTGGATATGCATAATGCGCAAAAAGTTTCCCGAGAACTCTCCACTCGCACATCAGCAAACGCCATAAGTAATTATGCCTCAATTAGGATTATCTCTTGAACTCGGTATCATATGTTTTGAAATAAACATGTTTATGCGATTCACGATAACTACATTTTAATTTTTTAAAGTCAAAGAAGTAATAATAACAATAAGTAGCTAAGCAATAATGATAATTAACTTTTTATTATGATTTACACCTACTTATCATTACACCTACTATTGATCACATCTACATTCACATGTACATTATGACTATCAAAATATAAAAAAATGTATTATATTCTATTTAAAAAATAAAAGTAAATCTTATATAAACTTCTTCAAAAATATAAATTATTGTAGTTTGTTTTATTAAATAGAATAAGCTTTGATTTATGTGAAATCGATTGTTCCAATACAATTAATACACAAAATTGAATACCTACATACACTAACTTTAGTATTAATTTATCTAGACACAAACAAAGTAATTATCAATACATCACTTTAAAAACAGATCATTCTAATAGCTATTCTCCAAATAACGATTTATTTATACCATTTCGTATGTTAATTTGAAAAATACTGTCTCGTAATATCCTAGGTATCATGACGGTAAGTAAACATATTAAACATATACTCAGCTCTGTTCCCTCAATTACTATCATTCTTATTAGCTGATTAAACGCAACATGTTTAATCTGTTGCTTGCTCCATATGCGATTGATTATACAATATTCAATGCGTGCTTAGAACATATATATTGGAAGCGCAATAGCTGATTGGCATTGTCTCCAACATATATCTGTTCTTGTCCGTTTTGCATACGCATGCGTCGATTATAGTCTAAGTCTTTGATTATAGTCTATAATTCTAACGGCATTGAAATTAATATTGTAAAGGTATACAAAATTAGTCAAACGCGATTCTCACACAAAGACAGATTTCAAACACAGATAAAAATGGATAGATGTTGAAGACGCTGTGTTATTCAGAACGACTATGATTCTATGGGTATTATTGACTATTCTAGTAAATGTATATGTTCTAAGGATGCAGCTCTCGCGACGCTTTACTTGTACTTATCTAAATCCCGCAAGAATTTATAAATTCATGAGGGAGAACGCGAACCGACCACAAAGGGCGATTTCGAATCTGTTTAAGCGTGCATTCGCAAGCTCTATTATTCTCGCGATAATTTAAGACAAGTCTGATATATACGTAAGCGAGTTTATGCAATGCCATTGTCTCGGAGTTGCCGTTATTTATGGGAAGATTTCACCTTCCAAAAACGGAAGATGCGCAACGCGATGAGCCACGATGCGAATAACAATCGCGCGTTCCTTGTGAGGAGCGGTAATTAAGGATTAGCAAGGTGATTAGTGAACGCTTGGTATTTAAATCTCGTTGCTGCGATCTGCGAGGCGCCGTTGCACTCGCACACGTTGAGGCCAAACATCTGATTATACATGGCCAACGCTGAAACTTTGAGGAACAGACGTTCCAATTACTGGTTCTAATTACGCAACGTTCCTCTAATACGTCGACCAAGTTCAAAACTGTGCGGTGATTAGTGATAAAGAGTCGCGCGTCTCTGCAAGTGAAAAACTTTCGCTTTGCTGAGACGAAGATATTCTATCAGAGCAAACGGGAATGCGCTTAATGACGCCTATTATAATACGATAATTAAAAGCGACCGCACGCGGAGGAAGAAGGACACAGAAGATTACTCTCGTTTATGTTCTAACCGTTATGTTCGATGTCAAGGAAGTTGTCCAGATACTTTTATTAGAATATATATAATTATTTTAATATCATTACTCTAATAATCACATTCCCACTTTTTCTTTCCCTTCCCGCCACCTAATTTCTCAATTAATTACTTTTCTGATTAATTATCGTTTAATTACTTTATTAGCACAATGACCACCCGTGAATCGAGGTATAAATAATTAATTAAACTGGGATATATCGCGAAAAACAATTAATTAATGACCAAACTTTCGCGTTAGTCCGCTGTTGCGAGTTCACGGCACGCTCGTTGGACGCTGATCTCGCAAACTCGTATACTCCGTGCGAAATATATATATATACAATCTCCTCGGGTTAGATTTTTCTTCATTTAAGCCGAAACAATGACGGACTACGCAGATTTCTCGCAACGTTGCTGATAAGAGCCAGAAATTTACAGCAGCGTTGTAATACGCGTTGGTAAGCACTTCTGTGTAATGCTTTTCGGTCACAGAACTGATATTCCTCTGTATCATGTTTAATACTTTATACCGCTAAACGCCTACAGCACGTATTCTGCATGCATACTAATTAAGATATAACGGACCACCCAGTAAATCGCGGACTATACTATATTCTCGAGCAAAATAGTTTCCTTGAACTATATTATTAAATCACTCGTTAGTACTATAGAGATATTCATCTTTAGGGCCAATTCTTCTTCAATTAAAAAAGATTCTATATCGATCTTTAGCGAAAACTTTATTATAATTAACTTGTTTAAAGAGTAATGCTCTTCCAAACCTTCGATGAATAATGCATGACAGCAGGGCACATAAAGTGTATTGGAATGGTAATAAGTTCCAAACTCGATCTAAGCAAGTGCGCAATAAATGTTTAAAAGTTGACGGCCGTGATGTTATTTTTTGCAATCTCTCCAGCGTTTTTTGGCAAAATGCCTCTTATATTCCGTATAGCCAATAGTATTTCGTATAGCTACATTGACGTAACAACATTGATGATGGCGTTGCCAAGATTATATGAAAAGTTTAAACTTTTGTTCATTTAAGTTATTAAAGTAAATGAGATAAGCATTTTGCAAACTTGCTTCTTTTGGCAAATAGGCAAAAAGAAGGAATAGGCAATCCTTTGTTGAACGAAAAGATTTGATTCTCGTATTTATGAATGCATATACAATACATGCATATTGTTAATAAACACAGTTAATTTAATAAAAAAATATTTCAAACTATTACTATCTTATTTAATCCGAAAGATAAAATACAATTTTTCTATTGTAGATATTTAAATATATATATAGTTCTTTGTAATATTTCTTAATAATAAATCGAATATAATAAATAATTAAATGTGGGTATGTTTTCTTTTTATTCAAAGAATAATGTAATAAACTTTCTCCAAAAAAATTTTATTCTACAAAATAAATTTTAATGACAAATTATCACATTATCCTTAAATTGTTCGCGTTAAACAAAAATTGCAAATCGAGAGGATTAAATTTTATTCATATTTAAATATAATAATAATTTCTTGATTAATAAAAAAAAATAGTATCAAAATATAGCGAGATTTTTCTCATATATGACTGTAAATTTGCAAGAAAAGTAATCTTTTAATGACAGATTCATTGATTAATGTGTACTTTTTCGTTAATAAATGTGTAGAAGCATTAATAAAATTTTCAAATTCTAGAACTGATGAACTGAAAATACTTAATTAATTTTCTGCGAATAAAAATTTTACAAGTATAAATAGCTAATAAAAATCATGCTCTTATTTGAATCAAATTTTGTTGAAAAATATTTAATATAAAATAACTAAATATTTAATGTAAACTAAAAAAAATATTTAATGTTAAAAATAAATGTAATCGATATAAATTCGTAAAAGTATCTGTTGATAAAATCTATATTGTGTTGCGTTGATTATATATCATATACGTGTATGTATACATATATATATATATATATATATATATATAAAATACATATCCAGCAATAATCAAATATAATTGTTACATAATATATGTACATGTAAAACGTATGTACATTTACATGTACATATATTTTATATAGCAATTATATCTGTGTTTGCTAAGTATATATATTCAAAACATGTATTTTATATCCTTTCATAAAATTTATAAAGTTTTTATAAAACTTATCAAATTAAAATTCAAATAAGAAGAAAGTCAAATTTATATATTTTGATATATTTTATTAACGTAATAAAAAATGCAATTATTGGAATAATTTATAGTGATTTAGCCATTCAATTTTTAATATTCAAACTGTGCGATCGATAATAACTATTTCCCTATTTTTTAGACGTTCGCGGACTAAGCAATGTGTCGATCGACATTCCATTGGCAGTGGCAGCTGGTACTACAGTCAACATGTCCTGCAAATACGATCTACAATCGGATACTCTTTACACTGTCAAATGGTACAAGCAGGGCGCGGAATTTTTTCGATATGTCCCTAAGGAAATGCCACCGATTGGAGTGTTTGGGGAACTTGGAGCAAGAGTCGTGGTACGTAATACATTAAGATGAAACGTTACAATCTTGAAAAATAGATCTGGACAGATAGCTCTGGACGTGCAATTTTCTAATGTACTGTTTCATTATAAGAACAAAAATTTGTCAATTTAAAATAGACAAGTTTATATTTAATCGATGATATGCCAATCAACATAGATTTCAAAAATTTTTTAAATTTCTAATTGTGTTAAAAAGTTTCTATTATAGTATTAAATTATTATGGTACTATATATTTACACTATGATAATAATTATATAATCATGTAAAATACGTTTGAAATTTTTAAATATATGTAGAATTAATTCTATTTATTTCAATTTATGACACCATAAAATTAAAAAATACAGGATATTGTCATTTGTAACTATCTCTAATTGGAATTGTTAGAACTATATGCTTATACATCATGCAATCCAGCTTACGTTCTGCGCATGTTATGAATGCTATTTCATTCCACCGATATTGAGGGTCGCTTTACCATAAAGCATACCGAAATAACATTTTTAAGTTAGAAATATGAAGATAACAGAAATTATCGTAAACATTACGTAAATTATATCTCTTGTAATAAAAAGCACCTGTGATATTAGAACATAAAATTTAAAGACATAAAGTTTTTGATTAATTGGAAATTGATTTTTTTTTAGAAAGTATAAAAGTATAAAAGTAGTACATATTCTTTTTTTGTTTTACATAATAAACGATCAAAAATGTATAACCGATAAGATTTTACGTGCAATCGAATATTTTACTTCTTGAGCTCTTTTACAGTTCCATATTTATTAAAAGTCGTGTTCTACTTTTTGGTGAACCAAATTTTATATAGATTCATATTTGACGAAGAAATATCAAAGTTGAAATAAAAGATGGAAATGAAAAAATCGATTTAAATATCTTTAATTTTAAACTTTTATTAAAATTGTAAAAAATTCTTAATATATATATTTCTAATTGTATATATTTTTGAAAATTATATATTTTATTTTTCATTAATTTTTATTACTTACAATTAGATTTAATTATTCTTTTCTAAATTAAACGAAATAAAGAAATACTTATGGAAACCTTATATATTTTTTCAATCGTTTATGATATATATAATACAAAAAAAGATATTCATATCTTTATTCTGAATTCCATATTTTTATTCTGAAAAAAAATCGATTCTCGAATGATAAAAAAATTTTACGTTTTTAAATTTTATAATCCAATATCACGGATGCTTTTTATGCAATAAACATAATTTACATAATATTTACAATATTATTCAATTATCATCACGTTTCTAACTTAAAAATGTTATTTCGGCATGCTTTATGGTAAAACGACAATCCCTTCGCAGTCAATATCGGTGGAATGAAATAGCATTCACGTCATAACATGCGCAAAACGCAAGGCAGATTGCGTGCTGTGTATGCAAACGAATATTTGCAGCGCATATCTGGCATGCATGAAGAAGAAATAACTCTTGCATGGCAAAAACTTAAAGATTTGCAAAAATATATAAACCCATTAATTAAAGTAATATAATCGCCATATAATCATCAAAATTCTATTTCTTGTTATATATTTTTTATTTGATTGCATAAACGTGTTCTACAGAATAAAATATAAATATTACATCTAATTTTTGTTTAGTAAAACATTATCAATTCATAACTAATTTTTTTATAAAAATTATATTATTTACAAACTCTTTCTTAGAATATCATCATCTGATATCTCTTTATGTAATAAAATAAGCATAAATAATTCCTTTCTAGTAAGATATTAGCGAACGGCAGTACCATTTGTTTTTCTTCTATAACATGCTGTAATGTTTCGTCATTCAATATTTGAAATCCGTTAGTACGACGATTTATTCCAGAAGAAAAACGTACAGCGGCCACGTACCTTTTCTATCGCAACACGCAAATGTAAAATACATTTACTTTCTGTAGATGTTACGATCAAATATACTTCCGAAACTCACATTTTATGTTCTGAAAACTGTATTTTGAATCATAAAAACATTCGTATGTGATATTTTGCAACGTACATTCTATTGTAGAGATTGACAAAATAAACAAAAAAGGATGTAATATATGAGAGGACATTGCATCAAAGAAGTATGTCGTATAATTAAAAGCTAAATTATCACATATTCGAAATCCGAATGAGGTCATTATCCATTCGGCGATAGGAATTATAACAGTCATCTATTTTTAACGCTTAATAAATACGCAATAGAGTACATATATACCACGCAAAATACGTACGACCGTTAAACTGCTAATGAAGAGACACTACGGCATAAACATATAATAGAACCACGGGTGATATCTATTTAACGGATAACATCATACATTACGAGATAAAAAATTTTCATCTACGATAACGTCTTCAACTCTGCAACTTTATCATGTCTATCGTGGTCTGCCGTTACATACTTAAGATTCCTTTCTTTATCTAGTCGTTCTAATCGAGCTGTTCAAATCTTTCGCATTATTAAACTGTTCGTTTTTCTACTTGATGAGAAGTCAGAATTATTATGTACAACCGAGAACAATAATTCACATTTTGCCTAGCAGGCATAAAACGTCAATCAACCATTATCATCGCATCCTGAGCGTGACAATATCAATACATGGATGCATGTAAAAATAAAACCAACACGATAAATCAAACATGAATTTCAATATTATTTTTAAAACAGCTCGATTTACGTGCTCCGACTTTAAACTATCTTTATCTTATTAATGTAATTGTAAAAGATATTATTTTTCGCTAACCCATCATCGTTTGTTACAAAGTTTGGTAATCTACTTTTCATTGCCGCACGTTTGTATAAAAAAAAGAACCTACGTGGGTCATTCTTTGTCATTTTAAATAAAATCCAATAATTTCTTTCTTTTTCAATGGGAATCTTGCATGAATTCATTATTGGAATTTTTTCCTAATGAGATCCTTTAGCGAAAGAAACTTTTTTTTACGTGTTTTTCATACTTGTTAATAGGATGTTTCAAAGACAACTTTTTGAATTTATCACGACAGAGAGAGAGAAGGCAGCGTGTACGCGCGCGGTCGATTACGTGCCATCGCATCGACAGAAAAAGAAATGAGAACAGAAGAGTACAATCCAAGCTATGCGATATTTCGAACTGCGCACATATATATATATATGTGTGTGTACGTGTCGTGAGAGAAGAAAGAATAGTCGTTGCAAAATCAACGTTTTCGGAGCGAGTTAAAAAAGTTGTTAAAAGCTTTATCCAAGCTGAACTAAAGCACAGCTAACAGCTTTATTCAATCCGAATTAAAGCACAAGTTAAGCATTTACTCAGTCCCTCAAAGTATTTCCGTTTTAAATTGTGTAATACTTTTTTCTGTGTTTCAAATGTTCTAACAAAATATTGGACAGAAATTAAAACGCAGTGTTCTCATATTTCAAGTTATATAAACATGAATACTAAAGTTTTATCATAAAATATCTTTTTAATTAATTCGATTATATTTCGATGAAAGAAATATATTCTTAAAATAAACTATGCAATTAAATGACATGATTGATAATTTTTAACACGGTATTTATAAAGACGAAATTTTAATTAATCGGAAAATCATGAGATATGTTATTGATTATGTACATCTCAACGCAGAAAGATAACAAGAAGAAATGAAATATTTGATCTATTACACGAAAATCAAATGATGTGAGACGCATGGAAAGAACGATTTTGCTGAGGTATCTAAAAATTTCACTAGATAAATCTGAAAATAATTTTGTTGAACCATCAAAATAATTTTGAAATCCTGTAATTATTTCCATGGTCCAATAAAATTATTTTCGGATCAATCTAGTTAAATTTTTAAATATTTTAGCAAAATCATTCATTCCATGCGTGCACAATTGTAATGAATAAATCGTTGGAAAATCAATGTTTTGAGGACCGAATTAAAATAGAAAAAGAAAGAATAGCTAAATCCTTTATGCAGCCACATGATTTCCACGCGAAGCAAGTTCGACCAACGAGTTGCTCTTGTACACGCAATGGTTTTCCAATTAGATTTTACCGGCGGAAAATACGGACGGTGTACACCCCAGCCAATAAATCGTGATACACTCCTAGCGGAGAAGAGAAATAGAGAGCGAGAATTGCCGCTACGACCGCGGATGCAATGAGGTTGCCGAAGCGACGATAGTGCAATACATGTGTAGAGGTAGGCACAGAGAATATCAGCCGTTACCGCTCCGTATTTCGCGAATGGGTAACAATATTAATATTGCCAAGCGAGTTCGATGAATTTATGCGTGAACATGTTACGCTGGGCATTGTTGAATCGTTATATTATGTAGCCCAGGCATGTAGAGTAAAACGATATACACCGCTGTTGTTGCCTTTACATGCATGAGCGTGCCAGTTGATCTCTGATCCGGATACGCGGGGCTGCTATTCTAATTTTCGAAATAAACGCGATGGATGCATAAAGATCCATTATTTCATTAAGTGATAACCATCACGTATCCCCGAGCAATCTCTGAATAAATATAATGGGCAAAATATTTATTTAAATAATAACTCTTCTCTAATAGAGATAAAAAATTAATAGAATAGAGGTAATCTGTACTAAATAAATCGACCAAAAATATATCGTTCACAATTGTTATAGTAAATAACAAATTTTTGAAAAAAATCTTATCTATGCAGAACAAACTGTTTTATCATGGAATAATTATTTAATTTTTTATAATAATTTTGTACATAAGTTGTCTTGCCTTTTATTTTTGCATAAGTTTTACAATTTCTAATCTTTTAAAATCTAAATACTAAGTCTTTTTTAAATAAATTTTTTTCAAGTAATTGTTGAATTGTTGAATGCAATTATTTAGCTCTTTTTATTTAAGTTTGAATGAAAATATCTATTTATAATAACCGACGACTCGCTTTAATAAAGACGATTCGCTTTTATTTTTAATAATCGCAATGTACAGTTTTTCGTAAATTGGAATATATGTATAATACTATAATGTATTTAATAATGTGTTTCCAAAATAATTAGAATCAAAGATATCGAAAGCACAAACAGTATTTAAATCATAAACGATATTGGTCATAGAAATACAATTTGGCACTCACCGGTACGATGCGCAGCAGCGGAATATTACGTCGACCTGTAAAATACAAATGCAAAATTCTAATTACAACAGCGTCCAAAATATTTCACAAATTAATTACAGCGCGCGCGGAATTTTTCACTCATCCCTTTCAAGCACACACAAATTTAACAAAATAATTATATAACTTACAAAAAGAAATTTCTATAAAATTTCATAGACAAAATTTTTTTCTCCCATTATTTGTTAAATAATACGAACCCAAAGAGAAGAAGAAAGTTAAAATAATGCTAATTTGATATCGTATTGACTCAATTTTTTATCGTGATTCAATCAATAAACGGCATTATTTTGACTTTCTTGTTCTCCTTGGGAATAAACGAACAGATTAATTTCGTAAATAATTTTTTATGTAAATCAAGCCTATTCAATTTGAGCTCCGGAGCTGAAAAATGATTTGAGTGACACTTATCAACACTTTATAGTCCCTGAAATATTGTCTGGAAAGTTCGTGCCGATGTTGAAGAAAAATTGAAACGCAGAACTTGCACGAACTTTCCGGACAACCCAATATTACTCATTGAATTTTTTTTGCGTCGATGATTTTGCGTTTTGATTCCGGAACTCAAATTGAACAAACCTAATATAAATGATAAATTTCTCACCTCATGGTTGTTCCGTTATCGCCCAATGCCTCCTGCCAGGCCTCCTCCTCCTCCTCCTCTCAGACTTCCTCGTCGCACTCACTCGCGAAAGTTAAATTAGAAAAACTACGATCATTTTTAGAAAAACTACGATACGTACTTTGTACGGCACTCCCGACGTGA
>Ga0157363_1006654_pt1 | contig 10894 bp, 7 predicted proteins | sample AttsexASBM1_FD_111477 | JGI IMG/M metagenome (GOLD analysis project Ga0157363, IMG submission 111477) | Fungus gardens microbial communities from leaf cutter ant in Ribeirão Preto, State of São Paulo, Brazil - Atta sexdens ASBM1 | ecosystem: Host-associated > Fungi > Mycelium > Unclassified ...
ATGAAAAAAAATATCTCTGATAAATATTTTATATAAAAACATTTTTTTATATGTATAAAAAAATATATATATATATATATATATATATATATATATATATATATATATATATATATATATATATAAATATAATGAAATTAATTATACACATATTAAAGAAGTTGTAACACTATAATTAAGATCAATGATTAAAGTTATTTAATGTCATTAAAACAATGTTTTGAAATTGTATTAAAATAGTATTTTAATAAAATCATATATTGATATGCATTTTATTAGAATATTATTTTAATAAAATTAATGTACATTTTATTAAAATAATATTTTAATAAAATGTACATTAATATGTTATTATAACATAGTTTATTGTCCTTATTCTTTTTCAATTTCTTAATAAATGCACAACAAAATTATATTTTTAATCAATTTTATATTGGCATTTATCTGAAAAAGACATTTTTTAAATGTTTTGTTAATATATATATATATATATGTATACATACATATATACATACATATATACATATATATTAACAAAATATCTATATATTAAACATTCCATGTCAAAAACTTCCTATTACATCAAAATAAGAAGTCTTTCCTCACGCAAAAGGGTGGATCACTTAACATAGAATGCTCGATATATATGTACATATCCCGGATACACAGGAATCTTAAGTAAAGCACTAATAAACCCAACAAAAAATTAGTTTATATATTGTTTCCTATAACTGGACAAGAAGCAATTTTATAAACAAAATTAACGCTTAAACTTTCTTACAAGTATTATTTGAAAGTAATTTTTAACAAGTTAAAATTTAAGTGTACCGAGTGTACGTTGTAATCATTATATCTATTTCGCCACAACAATTAAAAAATGCATTTTATAAAGAGTATAATAATTCTGCAAAAACCTTCACACTTGAACTATTATTGTAAAATGGGCCAAATTAGCGTGGGCATGATGAATCGATGAGATAACCATCTAATGTAGACTTCGAAAGTAAATTCGACATAAATTGTTTGAACTTTACGTCTTTCGCGTCGCTTGATGTTTTTCTTTCTACTATGAGCTTGCGTTTCTTAGCTTGCAATTCGTTCGTCTGCTGAAGCGGCTCAGCATCGGTGTTGATAATATGTGTTTTCCGTTTACGATTTTCTAACGAATCGGGATTCTGAGTTCCTTCCCGTGCACGACTCACTTCGGTAGTCAAATCTACCATTTTCTGCTCCCATTCCTCGAGATGCTTTCGTACCTCGGCTAACAGTGTGTCTTGATCATGTATCTTTTTTGCCTGTTTATGTAACTTTAAAGTTTGCTGTCGCACCAGATACTCTTGTCTCTGTATCCTGAGTCTCATTCTAGTGATTTCATTTCTCATAGATAAAAAGAACATCTTATTCTTTTTCGTACGATCATTAATTTTCTTAAAAGTTTGATTAAGCTTCTCGGAGCAGGTTATATTATGATTGTTGCAATGCGGCAGTGTGGAGTTATTTATGTTCCTACCATGGGAGATCATGACGCCACCAGGTAAATCATATGAATTTACAGTACCAACCATGGACGTGCAAATGTTGTGCTTTAGATCTGGCAGAATTTTCTCATCAAAATGCTCCATGGCCATGCTGCTTATATCCCGTAGTTCCTGAAGTATCTCATGTGCTCTAGGTGGTGTCTTGGTCTCTCGAATCAATCGAAGAACACGGAAAATTTCATCGATTACCTAAAACATAATGCAACATACTTATTCAATAATATTATATTTGTAAGTTGAATGAGTATAACATAAATAAAAGTTTGTCTCTTGGAATATATGAGAAGTATTATAAGATCTTTATTCTGTAACTCTTAATGAATAGTTATTAGTATCCTTACATATTTCTGTGGCTGAATTAATATACTTTAGGTTTGTTCACACTGCATGCTCCAACATGCTTCAATATGTTGTTATTATAGAATCTTATATATTCCAACACATTTGTTAGAAAGAGTAGGAGTTATAGAGCAATATTCCTTTGCAATATTCCTAGACTTTCGTGCACACAGTGACACAAGTTGCATTCTAAATGTCCGTTATCGTCAACACAACATTAAAAGCTTGTATTTTCTAATGACGATTACTAACTCCGGTGGCTATAAATGAGACTAGAGGACATCAAATGGCCGACTTTTACTTTTATTCATTTTTAATACAGACGGAAAAGCTTTAATCTAATTCTATCCAAAATGGATCTCAATCGTGCACATTCTGTTCCAATTGAATCGTGTCACAATGTTACATTTTGTGCATTCCTGTGTATCTTTGTGTTAATTGAAAAACACTCATAGTAGGAACATATTGGAACATGTTGGAGCATACGATGTAAACAAACCGTTTTAGAATTCAAAATGAAATAGATATATATCTGATATTTGGAGAAGAAAGTTTTAGAACAATCTAAAATATAAATAAAAAAAAACAGACTTATTATCATTGCTATAGTTTTTTATATGTAAAACCTAAACAATAACAATGTAATTGTTAAGTTAAGAGAGAATAGGAACCTAAAGATAACAAATATTTATACATCAAGTATTGATATAGAAACAATTTTTTATGATAACAAATCATTTATGAGTCTATTAGATGCTACTTATAGTTAAAGAAATAGAAAGAATGGAAAACAATTTATCAGAAGCTATGTGCTAAGGAATATGTAGTTTCTAATAAGTTAAAGCTTTTTTTCTCTGTTCTCTGTTCCTTATTTTTTTGATTATACAGCCCTTTACCTTTCCTGGTATAAAGCAACAAACATTCAGATCAACATATTTGATAAAAGTCATTGATAGCATAGAGATTCTCGTTTCTATTGCCGTCAAGATATCGCAATGACGCGCGAGAGGATGACTCCGTCGCTCGGACTCCCTTCTTGGCAGCTTGCTTTTGACAGTGCGGAGGCATTGTGCATGATATTTCTCCATGAGATTGAAGCCACGGTTGAGCAGCTTCTTACAGATTCGATCGAACTGTCTGCAAACCTAAAAAACACATTGTGGAACCTATGCTTCGCGAAGTATATAAGGAAGTGAAAAAGAATCCTCCTCGTGGATTAAAGACCGAACTTACGATCCTATATTTAGAAATTTCATCGTAGGAGAGGTTAGACAAAATCGCCTCCAAGCAAACATCGGGAAGATTAATCAGTTGCAGATGCGCGTAATCGTTCGTTTGTTGCGCGGTAGAATTATATAAACGTTCGTCAATCATGTCACCTGTTCCTTCCCATTCCAAGGATGACGCGAAATGTACTCTCTTCATCATGAAATCCAGATCGTGACCGTAATTGACACCAATTGACACGATCAACTGCACCGGGATGCTGCCATGATGGGAGTATAAAGGTACTTTTTCATGGCGGCGATTAGTCGCAACTTTTGTAGCGAACGGAGAGTCACGTGACTCCATCAGTTGCTTGAAAGTCGTCGCTGTCAGTTGCTTCTATAATTCGATTTGATTAAAGTTGTAGCGATAATCGCTACAATTTGAATTTATTTTATCAAACCATGCAATTCCCATTCTGCACAAACAGGGATCCTCCAATATCTTCTTTTTTTGGATGTTTTTCTATCTGCAGACATAATTGCAATAAATGCTGCACTAAACATTTTCTTCCTAACCTCTTCTTGCTTTTTCATAATTTCTAAACATTTCTTTTGCCACTCATTGCTATTCCTGTATATATTTAACAGCGCAACTATACTACTCACTATACTTGGCAGTAAAGAACATTATGATTTGGAGTAAAAAGAATTGGTAATGAAAGTCAATCGTAGTGTAATCACTACTTTCCATCACGCATTTTATTTTCATGATAGCAAAAAAAAACAACGATTGATGAGCTAAGGCTCGATTGTTCCATCTTTTGTTAAATTTTACCTGTTGGGTAAGTAGCAAGATTAGCCAATCACATGCGCGGATTGCTAGATTTACCTAACAGTTAAAATTTACCAAAAGATGGAACAATTAGTCTTAATCTCGAGCAATTTAGCGATGCATAAAGTCGATTCTACATTAGTTGCAAGCTGATCGCAAGTTTGTTGTGACCGTCGATATGAAGCGTCGATTTCAAAATGCAAGCTTCAAATTAACTGTCGCAACAAACTTGAGATTGGCTTGCAACTAATATAGAACCAGCTTAAAAAAGCATTTTAAAATGGATTGAAATTTTTTTCTATCCGAATGCGTATTTTAAATAGCAAATATTTTTTGGATTTAATTGGATTCAATTGGATTCAATTGGAAAAACTACATTTCCTATTCAAAATTTTGAATTGGATACAGTATTCACAATGTATGTGTTGTGCACAGAAAAAAATTAATATTTTTAGATTGAAAAACATAGAGATATGCTCCATGCAATTCCTATAAATGAAAATAAAAATGCATTCAGGAAAAGCATTCATTTTAACATTTGTGAATCAATATTTCTGAAAATCTGAATCCATTTCAATTCATTTCAATCCATTCTCATTTGTTGAGATAATTTTACAATATTTTTTAAAATTACGGGTGCGATTCCATGGTAGTGTTCTACAGAATAATTTTTAAAATATTAAAAAGTACAAATGTTTTTTATTATTCATTTTATTTAAAAAAAGTATGCTACATAGACTGTATATTTCATGAAAAAATAAAATAAACGTGTCATAGAATGTAAAATTGATTTATCACACTTTCATATATCAACATTTTTTGTACTGTTATTTAAAATTAATGTTATTTAATATGTTATTTAATATGTAATTTTTATTAACATTATGTACAAGGGTAAAATGGTACTCGGTGACACTCGGGTTGTTTTCAAACGCTTAATGGTTCTCTAAAGTTTATAAAAACTTTTTATAATTTTTTTATATTTCTTTATATGTGTATATATGGATAACGTTTTCGGCTACAGGTTTAATTGATCTCGAAGCGATTATAAATATGGACCGAAAAAGCTATTCGTGTATACACATAGAAAGAAATATAAAAAATTATAAAAAGTTTTGATAAACTCAAGAAAACCATTAAGCGTTTGAAAACACTACTCGACTATCTCCGAGTATTATTTTATTTTGTTCTTCATCAAATGTTAAACAAGGATAAAATGATTCTCGAAAATTCTCGAATAGAATTTTCGAACACGCTCTAAAATAACGAATAATTCAATATTAATTTTTTATAAACTAAAATAAATAGAATTAAAATAGCATTTAATATTGAAATAAACAAAGATATAAAATATTAATTTTAATTATATCGAATGAATTAAATATTTGACTTCCTCTTTCTGTGCTTTGACTTTCCTTTGGTTTTCTCTTTCTCTATCTCTGCAAGTAGTTTCAAAATTTCTATTTGTAATTGACGACATTTTTGTTTCGATAGTTTTCGCATCTCATCTGCTAAGCAAGCTACAAAATGATCAATGGCATCCTTTGGTGGAACTGGAGTAGTTAAAACATTTTTAAACTCGTTTCGTAGTTCCGACGTAAAAGCTTCATGTGCTGTAATAATAGAGTTTATTAAATTAATAAAAAGAAATCACAGATTTCTTAATTATAGTCAATAAATTTGTACTCTGAATGATTCTGAAGATTTCAGAATATTCTGAAGTTTTTTCTGGAAATATTATGGAATTTCACAATATTTTTAAAAATAGAATGATTAGAAGATAAAATTAGAATAAAAAATTATCGAATGGAAAACTAGATTGATTATGACTGGTATAGTCGATTCTTATTTTAAGGCTATCTTAAGGTAAATCCTATAAGATACTAATACGGCTCTGTGATTGGTATATGACAGTTAAAACAGTTACTTAAGATAATTTAAAATAGATAATTTAAAAAAAAACTCCTCCCATCTATGAGTATGTACTAGCCTAAGGAGAATAAGAAAATCAAAATAATTTCAATTTGAAGTCATATTGACCGAATTTATGTCATTTTTTGGTCATGATAAAATTCTAGATCTCAGATGATCTAAGAATAATTTTATATATAAAATCATTCTTCAAATTGACATTATTTTGATTTTCTTGTTCTCCTTAGAAGTTCATTACATTTCTTTAAGAAGACTCTTTAAGAAGTTATAAAGTTAAAATTACAAGTTGTCTTACAAGTTGTATTGGATGTTGAAGTTTGTGCCGATCGTGAAGCCCGTGATAATGGTGTATTTTTACATGAACTATTTGATGTTGAAGCAATTGAAAAATTGTCCTCTTCTTGTGCACTTTCAGCAGTTTTATCGCAATCGGATAAATCACTGACAGTTCTAGAAAATTATTACATATCAAATGTTATTAAATATTTAATCTGCATATAAAAAAAATGCATACATGTACATTGTATAAATATTAGGTGTAGTAAAAAGAAATCCATTATTTTTCCATTCAATTTCATGCAAATAATGGATTTCTTTTTACTATACCTAATATTTTAAATAATTATAGCATATAAATATTTGAAATTATAGCATTTATAATGTTACGTATATAATAGAATAAATGTTAGTTTTTTTTACAATATATCACTTGATAATTTACTATATAAAAATATATACCGTGCATTTTCTAATGAATCGTCGATAAATCGCATGAGTTCATAAAAGCGGAATACTTTCAGTTTTTTAGTCGGTTGTGCAGCAGATCCACTTGGAACATACGTGTTTGCTAGCCGTCTATAACGTACATAACAACTTCTTAGATATTTCCATCTTTTCATTGCCTCATCCATAGTCATAAATCCTATAATCATAAACAAAATTAATTCGTATTCTTAAAATAGATTGTATTATTGTATAGATAATTGTAGCTTGCACTTTGCTATTTTATATATCTTGGTAAATATTTATACAAACCTAATATATTTTGAACTTCTTTCCATAGTACTTTCTTTTTTGCCTTTGTCCGTTCACTAAGTGTCATTTGGGTATTCCATAATCCTGGCTTTGTTTGTACTACATTAATTAGCATTTTATCGCGATCACGTTGAATACCGATGTTCATTGCTAGTATGCTCCACTGTTTCAACTGGTTAAAATATAATTAGTTTGCAGATTAATTGCACATTAAATTTAACAGTTTTTACTAGTATATGATATAATAGATATTTCCAGCAAGATAACACGGATAAACACAATAATAAAAATAATATACAATATATATCAGACACTATATATAAGATACACTGTAATATAATCATATAATGTCTTGGAAGTCGATTGTACATTGATTTTGAAATGAAATGAAAATTACAAAACCGAACAAATTCACTAGATATTAACTAATGAAATTATAAATATTCTAATAAATTTGGTCACTTTAATTTGTAATTGTAATTGTCACTTTTTTCAAGATAAACAATTTCAATTTCCTGATCATTCACTCTAGAATATAACAGATGAACTATTGTCATAAGCAGTTCAGAATAAATTCAGCGACCAAATTCAGCAAAATTTACTTTTCGAGCTATGACAGAGTTGTAAAGCATTCATAGAAAAATTTATTATATAGTTTGGACTATATACTGAACAGCTACAAGTATCATTACTATAGAGTATGAATAACATAGTAGCAAACGAGACTACTATGCCAGGGGTGCGATTCCGTAATTGGCCTAGTTTTCACCGAGGGTTTAAACCGGATCAGAGTGGCCTAGTTTCCACCAAGAGTTTAATCCGAATCAGAATGTAACAACCAACTATAGTCGAGCATTCCCCTATCGTTTGACTATAACAGGGGAATGCTCGACTATAGTTGATTGGTTCTTACATTCTGATCTGGTTTAAACCCTCTGTAGAAACTAGGCCGTTTTCTTTACATGCCTACTGACAGTTGTCGGTGTCATTGCACAGATATTAGAGTTCCTCTAGTAAAGGGCTCCGCATAATAAAAGGAACAGAGAACAGAGAGTAAGAATTTTAACCTATCAGAAATCATGTATTGTGGAATACACAGTTTCTAATAGGTTGAAATTCTTATTCTCTGTTCTCTGTTCCTTTTATTGTGCGGAGCCTCTTAGCCCCAGAATATAAGTCCAGATTATCCCTTTCATTATGTGGAAAACTCTAGTTTGTTTTGTATGTTTACAGCTGGATCAAACGTCAGCTAAAACAGTTCCAGGTTCCGGTGGATTGTTCGAAACTGTTTCCAGAACATTGTTTTAAAATAGAATAGATAGGTTAAAAATATCTGTCTGTTAATTCTCTGTCCGTAAATATCTCCATGTAAGAGAAAAAAAGAGAAAAATTTTTAGTTCTCACTTTGTTTACATGACATTACAACGACAGAGTAAATGTGAAGTGTCTCGTCGAAGAAGACATACGGTAACAAATATTTCGTTCACGTAGCAAGAATGGCACTTTCTTCGAAAGACATCGTGAAACTGTTGGATTTCCTCAATGAGGAAAACTTGGATATCACCTTGGAGAACCTTTGCAATCAACTGCATCAGAACTTTCCTAAGGAAGAGCGCTTTAAGGTTGGAACAGTATTGCTGCTGCAGTTACAACAAGTTGATTTGTTGCCTAAGCACACTCAACGTGTTATAGCATTGACGTTGCTGTTCGATTTGTACCGAGGAGAACCATTAGCTTCTACGCCTTTCGCTTCTGTATTTGTACAAATGCTAAAGTCTCAGGAGGACGTTAACAATGGAAGCTCGAAACCATCCAGCCACACTGGTCACATACCATTCCTATCGAATTGTGAGAAGAACCTACTTGTCAATTTGATGGGTTATAATCAGAAGGATGTCATCAAGAAAACACCACGCCAGATCGTGGATGAATTCTCATTTTCCACAGTACCGTCTATTGATCTGACCAATTTGCAACTACAATTGGCAGAACATCAGTCCGAATTGCCAGCCGTTAGCAAATGCGGAAATCCTATAATACTACCTGACATGGATCACTCCAAAGGAACAGAATACGACGCGGCTACCGTGAGAAATATAATAGAAAATCTCGCTACTGGTGATCCACCCCTATGTAGGCAGAGTTATCGTCCAGAGTTTCTGAGGCTTGTACCACCGATTTATCATTCTATCAATGAGATTGCTTGGTTCCATATCACTGAACCGACTCAGTTTACAGTCGAATATGATCCTAGCATGTGCGTGTCAAACTGCGTCAGCTTTGAGGCACGTAAACTCATGGGCAAAGCCTTCAAAAATGTTTTAACTTTGATGCAACAACAAAACTTGATTGGTGAATTGGAAAAGGATCCAAAGCTCGTTTATCACATTGGATTGACACCACCTAAATTACCAGATCTGGTTGAGAACAATCCTCTGATAGCCATCGAGGTTTTATTGAAGCTAATGCAATCCAGCCAGATTACTGAATATTTTAGCGTGTTGGTGAACATGGAGATGTCCCTTCATTCCATGGAGGTCGTGAATAGATTAACTACCACTGTGGACCTACCGACGGAATTTGTACATTTATATATCAGCAATTGTATATCCACTTGCGAGACTATCAAAGATCGTTACATGCAAAACCGACTGGTGCGACTTGTTTGTGTGTTTCTGCAGTCCCTGATAAGAAATAAGATTATAAACGTGCAAGAACTATTTATTGAAATTCAAGCATTCTGTGTGGAATTTAGTCGCATTAGGGAAGCAGCCGCATTATTTCGACTCCTAAAACAACTTGAGTCTGGTGATACCGGTGGACTCAATGCTCCACCTGCAAGATGTAGAACTGATATGTGTTAAAACGTGTAACTATATCTATAAATATTATCTGGAACATTTATATAAAAAAAATACAATTAAAAAATATATATAATTAAAAAATTAGTGAATTAAAGAATATGATAAAAATTTAATAGAAAATATTATTTTATATTTATATTAAATTTCAATTAGATGTATATTTATATTCTTTATACATCTAATCGGATGAAATGATATTGAAAGTTTATATTAATCCTTCATAGTTACTGGAAGTCCAGGAGATCCTAAAAAAGTTTTATACTTTTAAGATCTTTTTTTAAAACGAGATTTAAATGTCATTTATTCTAAGTTCAAAATACTCTTTTTACACCTTCGGTTGCATATTGTTCTTTGAATGTCAGCGTTCTTAGCGATTTTTTTAAATATATTAAAATTAAAAACTTTAAAAAATCACTGCATTTCATATTCTACAATGTTTAAAGTATGTTCAGTAATTTTTGTGATTTTAAGGAACAAAAGCAATCAATTAAAGTATTAAGATCATTTTGCTCCCTGTGTGACCAACAATATTTTTAAGAGGTGATGAAGAGTTAACAATATTAAGTGAAAATGTATTAAGAATTAAAGATCTTAATGTCTAATATTTAAATAAAGCCTCAGTAATTGAATTGATAAGATTCGTGAACTTTGGAAGATCCAAGTTCTCGAATTTCAGCCGAGATATTTTTCACAATATTCTTTATAATATTTTTGAAGATACTCATAAACAACAATAATATTAAATTGTTTGTCAATTCAACTTGTGATATTACATACTCTGGCTTCATAGTTTAGGACTATGTTTCAAACTTGTTCAAAATTAACAAATAATCGGCACGCAAGTTTGCTTGAACTGAAAATTCATACAAAAATATTATTAGACATTCTCCTTGACCAAATATGCTCCTCTTCACTCATTTGTGTTTATATTATTAAGTTATTATAATCAGAAAATAAGTGCAAATATTGATAATGTGTAAAAACATTATAAAATGTAACATATAATAAAAATACTATCTTGTTTAAGACATCGAACTTTGTCTTGTTTGAATTGTCTTAAAAAAAAAAAAAAAAAAAAAAAAAAAAATTTAAAAAAATTAATATTCTATTAATATTGTTTTTAAAAATAAAATTTTTTTATATTTA
>Ga0157363_1006655_pt1 | contig 10894 bp, 7 predicted proteins | sample AttsexASBM1_FD_111477 | JGI IMG/M metagenome (GOLD analysis project Ga0157363, IMG submission 111477) | Fungus gardens microbial communities from leaf cutter ant in Ribeirão Preto, State of São Paulo, Brazil - Atta sexdens ASBM1 | ecosystem: Host-associated > Fungi > Mycelium > Unclassified ...
ATTTTCAATCGAGAATAACTTTATGATGCAGACACAAATCGACTAATGTTTCTATGGAGTTATGTTGACAGATGCCCAAGTTTATTGTATGACGTCTATGATCTATTTATTTCGATCACCACTCACCACTAAAGCCATCTATAGGAAAACGGCGGAAGCAAAGTTGTACACCTAATAAATTTTAGGTAACATCTCATCGATTTCAATATCCTTTAGGTATGTTAGGAAGAGTGTTCTGAGTTATTCCCCACGAGAATTGAAGAAGTGACGGACGGCATTGATTTAGGAGATATAGTAAATTAAAATTCTATAATATGTAGAAGATAACATTGAGGTATATTACGAAGAGATATATAAGAGGTATATTACGAATGAAATTTGTATATATTATACTAATTTCTTAAATTAATCTTTTAAAGAATGTAAACAATCATCCTTCCCCTCCCCCTGCTTAGGGGGAGGGGAAGGATGATTGTTTACATTCGCACGATTTTTTGAGATTTATCATATTTTTTTTAAAAATCGTGCAATCCAAAGCGGGGGTAGTGAAACTCTCTTTACATAGAAGTCGTACGCCCCTAAGCAGAGGGAAGTAAAGTGAAAGTCGCTTCGCGTGAAAAGTTGTATGATATAACTTTATTATGAAACTTTAATTTATTGTATCTTCTAAATCAATGCCGTTCCTCACTTAATTCTTGTGGGAATTTACTCAAGATTCATTCAGCTTTCTCCTACAACATATCTAAAGAACATTCGGTAAGGTGTCATCTAAAATTAATATTTACCAAAACAATATATATTATGCACATTGTGCACATTGCAACAAAAGTAATAATAAAGTTTCTATATCTTCCTTAATTTAATTCTTAGAATTTTAATAATTTACAAATGTTTTTTTAAAAAGTTAGAGTCCACATAAAATTTATGGATTTAAATACTTACATAATTTTACTTACATAATACTTATACAATTTATATTTATAGTGAGAATATGTATGTACCCACAAAGCTGAAACATTCAAAATGTATCACAGGAATATCCTAAAGATGTCATCGCATTTCATAGCCTATTCCTAAATGTATTCGGGACAATTTTACTCTGTAAATATAAAGACCAAGATTCAGTAAGTTAATGTTTTTTAAACTAAATTAAATTAAAGTTAAAAGCTTAAAATTCAGTTAAAAGTTGAAGAAACAAACAATTAACTTAATAGAAGTTAAGATTCAATTGCGCATGAAGCTCTCCGAGCCGTGCAGGGAAGGCCTGCGCCTGACTATCAAAAAGGCCAAAGGCCACGGCGTGTTGTCTCGTCCTTGGACAATACGCCGTGGAGGCATCCTTATAAGAGCATCCTACTAGTGCTGCAGCGCTTGGGATGCTGTGGACATTCCCTATGACGGAGTAGATCTCCAATTCCTGGAGGAAGTGAAAGGGATTTTCTTCCCTTCGGAGGGGAAGGGGTGAAAGGGAGCTGTCCGATCCACTTGCGGACTGAAACGGGGAGCTAGGAGTGATAGCATGGGCGAAGGCCCCTCTAAGGAGTCTTCCCAAGCATTCCGGCCTTGACCGTTGAGGTGGTGTTCGACAGCTGCCTCAGACTGAATCGCTTCTCCCTTCACTGGAAGAGGTCGAAGTTGATTCTCGCCGGCGAAGAACCCAACAGCTTATTGGCAGAAGCTTCTGGACGAGGACGGTAAACTCTTTGAGCGAATTATCGCGACGCGCCTCATCCGGTACCTTCTCCGAGAAGGTCTGAATCTCGGAACAGTATGAATTTCAGGAGGGCAAGTCAACCGACGATGCAATTTGACAAGTCCGCCCTCTCGAAGTCCATCAGCGGAAGAGAGAGTGACAATTGTGGTATCGTTAAACATGTGAATATCTTTAACACCCTCTCCTGGAACTAAGTGACAGCGGCCTTGAGATACCATACCAGGCCGCCGTCGTAGAAGATCATTTCCTGGGTAGAGCAGTGAAGTTCTACAATAGAGACGGATCCTGATGTAGCAGGGAGCAAGAATCGCAGAGAGGTGGCGTGCCATAGGAATCGATCGGATCGATCCTCAGATCACTCTTGTGGAACATCGTCTACGATGTCACTCTCCGCGTCACCCTCCTCCCCCTCTCTCTCCGGCTGCGAGATCGTCTCTGCACAGACGACACTCTTGTACTGATCGGTACGTGACAGCGGAAGCAGTAACGACTGCCAATATTGCGGTCGCCTATATGCGCTCTAACAGAGTTTGAATTGGCGCCAGAAAACCAAGGTCCTCTTTTTTCATGGTCTCTGAACGGCACCACTGCCAAATTAGGACGAGGACAGCCTCCATCGCGGTGAGGACCGAGATGAAATACTTGTGTCTCATCCGGCTCTTGGGGATATAGTCACCACTTTGAGCAGTTAATCCCCCAGGCTAGGCAAATGAACTGACGCTCACCGGTCTGATACTCAACTTCGACGGTCCGAGGGACACAATGTGGCAGCTCTATGCGCATACCGTCACAACGGCTCTTCTATACGCGTCCCCCGTATGGAATAGCGAGACAATAACTAATCGGCGCATTAAGTAGATGTTGTACAACGCTGGTTGGCTATTCGGATTGTGAAGGGCTATCGGAAGTTTATTGTTCACATCGACCGGCATCAGGGGAACCACGATTGCCACAAGATGATCGAGGTCAAGAGGAAGGAGGCGAGGCAGTGAGTATTTGAAGAGTGGCACTCCTCCATGCACGCCTCCAACTGGACTGTGGGAGCCGTCCTACGAGAGTGGGCGGACAAGATCTAGAGAGAACTGTTCTAGGATGATACGGGTGCTCACCGGGCATGGATGCTTTGGTGAGTACCTGTCACATAGGCAGAAAACGCACCACGCGGTGTCATCACTACATGGCCAGGACTCTACACAGACTATACAGATGTGCCCTGCCTGGGGGGAGGAGCGCAGAGACCTAGTCCTAGTGATGGGCCAAGATCTCACTCCCAACATTGATGTAAGCCATGCTTGGGAGCGAGAGGATATTGAAGGCGGTCTTCTCCTTCTGTGAACGGGTGCTGCAAAAGGAAATGACTGAAAAGAAGAGAGAGAAGATTTGTCCTCGGAACAGTACAGTGAGGGCAGAGAGAACGAACAATGCCTCCTCCTCCCTTTGCACGTAATCCTTCTCATTGCGGGGAGGATTGCGGGGGAATCGAGAGCCATCCGCTCCGGGCTGCCGCTTGCAGCAGCTGCCCAACCGCCGCGTCCTATGATGGCAGCGGGGAGCATAAACAGGCTCTTCATTCCCGCTCAGTAAGAAGGACTACACGTGAGGTCCAAACGGAAACTCTGGCTTCGATTCTGCCCCCCCCCTCCCCTCTTCAAAACATCAGAGATAGAGTGGGGCCAGGAAGCTGGTGTCCCCTCCTCCCGTTAGATAGGCAAATAGTCCCATAAACAGGAACTATGCGCGGAGTCGAAGGATCGGCCTCGCGCGAGACAAGATCAACGGACTCGGAGAATATCTTGGATGTAATGCTGCATGAGATTCCCAGGGCGCATTAAAATCCTTCCAGGTATTTACTTTTAGGCTTTCATCAAAACCTAATAATAGATACCTGGAGGGATTTTAATAAGTATAAATCCTACATATCCCCGCCGTCCTTTCCTAAGGACGATGAAAAATGCGTAGGCATCTCCCCCGTCAAAAAAAAATGAATTAAGTTAAAAAAAAAGTTAATTAAAAAAAAATTGTTACTGAGATCAGAATGTCCTAATTTTTTTGAAATGAGATTATTTTTAATAACAATTGCAATATAAATTAAAGATAAATTTAATTTTTTTATTCACATATAAGTTATTTATAATAAGAGTCACTCATAAGGCATTTTCGTTTACGAGAGAGAAGTGCATATATTTGCACTATCTCCCTTTCTTTAATCTCCTCTTTTGAAATACTCACACCGTTTATGATTATATCGACTACAAAAAATATATGTAAAAATTTAGAAAATGAATGAATATGCAACACTGTTTTATAACAATTCTTCATCTGAGGTTCATTTCATATTCATACTGTTAAAATATAATATTTATATCTAAAATTATGGGCACCTAAAAAAGGGTGGTTATTTTAAATTTGATTGACAGGGCCTTCTGTCTTTCATATCCAAAATGCCATCAAAAGAACTTTGAATTCATAATTAATATTTTATTGGAAAACGACTATTCCTTGGATTTCATTTTTAAGACTTTGAATGTAAGGATAAAAAATTATTTAAAAAATCGAACAACCATAATAATCAGCGTAAGAACATTTAAAAAGAAAAAATTAAGTGGTTCACTATTCCATTTATTAATGGTATCAATAAATTCAAGAAATTTTTCAATATATGTTACTCGTACAAAGTTTCATACTATAATATTAATAAGTTGAATCAGTTCATAAAAGTTACATAAAGATCCTTTCCCAAAATTATCCAAAAGAAATGTAGTGTATAAGATCAAATGCGATGCTTCTTATGTAATCAGACGGGTAGAAAGTTAATGACAAGACTACCGAAACCATTCGTAGAAAAACCTCATTCAGTTATTATCAATCGTAGGATGCAATCATGACTTCGATTGGAAAAACACAAAAATTCTGGATGAAGAAAGATCTTACGTTAAGCGATTAATGTCTGAAAGGATGTACATAAATCTATAATCTAAGGGTCTTAACATACAAACAGACACAGAGGCTTTAAACAACGCTTACATAGAGATCCTCCATAAGCTGTAACGTTAATATTGTTTATTCAAATTGATAGATATGTACTTTTCTGTTATAATACGCGCGACAGTTATTACTGGGCATATCATGAACCAACATGAACCTACTTTTTTTATATTTTTATTTTTATTTTAATCTTAATTTGTAACTACTTCTTATTAACTCACATTAAATTTTCATGATACTTGATATATGGTTACAACGGCTAGTGAACACTATTATGTTTTTCTTTTAATTTCTCCATTCATTATAATATGTTGCCACGTTAAAAATCTTTGTAATTCCTTAGCTTGAAACTGACTATCATACTTCCACTCAACTATGCAACTGATTGGCACAACATTCAAGATATTGATGCTGAAGCTCCTCACCACATTGTAGTCATAATCACGTAACGGGAATGCATTTCCACAATAATGTTTTAATTTATTATTTATTATTATTTATTGTGCTGATGATTGCTCAAAACGGAACCGAAACGTACTAAATTTTCGTTATCTCTATTGTTTTTTTTTTTGCGCAATTGATTTCCAACGCTGACTTCTAATGCTCACTTGTATATTTTTATGATTTTATTATTAAGTAAAAGAGTCTTTATTAATTGATTCATTGTAATCATTGTATTTAATTCTAATATTAGAAAATATGAATCAAAAATTGCATTCAGCAGAACGTTTATTTTGCAACTGTTGAAAGTTTTCTTCGCGCTGATTATATTTTTTTAATCTAGAAGAATAATCCTATCTCAGCAGACAATCATAAAATTTGCAGAACTGTTGTTCTGCTGAACGCAGCCAAATATAAGCGAAAATTGACATAACTTAGCGAGCCAACCAAAATTGACTATGACGTGACTCTTATTATAGAACCTCTAGTCACAAAATCATTAAACTTTTTCTAAATTAATTCTTTAATATTGAAGAATTTTTATAGAAAAAAATTTTAAATAATAAATTAAAGTTTGAAAATAACTAAAACAAGTTAAAAATTAATGCATTTAAAATTAACTTAGTTAAGTTAAAAGTTATTAACTTCTATCCGGACTTACGTACAAAAACTAATTTATGACTTAAGATATCTTTTCACGCTCGACTTTCATTTTCAGTCAAAATAAATCATGTGATCAAAATTAACGCTTAATATTCGTCAATTTCTATCACGTAACTTATTTTGACGCTGAAAATAAGCGTCAAGTGTCAGCGTGAAAAGGCATCTTAAAACCCTAAACACAACATATAAAGCAACAGTGATAGAAATAGCAATAACAATAGCGATAGGAAAACAATAAATATTTTAAATCTTAAGCCATAAGAAACTGATCAATTACAGCCAAATGCAAGAATAATCGATTGTAATTCGTTCCATTTCTTCCGACTTAAGGCTTAAAAATCTATTGTAGATCCGGGCTAAGGACCATAACAGAAACGTTAACTTATAATCTTAAGACAGTGGCTAGTTTCCACCGAGGATTTAATCCGAATCAGAATGTAAGAATACAGTCGAGTATTCCTCTGTTACAATCAAACGACTGTACTACTTGACTGTAGTTGATTGGTTCTTACATTCTGATCCGGATTAAATCCTCGGGGGAAACTAGGCTAGTGTCTTATGACTTAAGTATTATGTCTTCAGTAACAAGAATTGTCTTTTATAATTTATATGTTTTAAAAACATTTGGTATTTATACACTTTTAAGACATATAAGTTAAGACATTTAAGACATATAAGATTATGTGTGTTACGAAAGACATAAGACTTAAATCATAAGACACTGTCTTAAGATTATAAATCTGTTAATGTTGCTTGTACTTTGTGCACTCAGCGTCTTCGTTTTCGATCCAACATTCGAATATATATTTATCTCCTTTTAAATTGCAAAAGTTTTAGAAATTTCAAGCAACGCGAATAGACCTTATAAGGCAACCTTTCTGTTCTTAAAATCCTTAGAACCCTTAAAGCCTTTAAAACATATAAATATTACTGGAAATGAAATTGAGTGATGAGGCATGATTCTATAACTTTTAGCGATATTTGTCGGTATTGTCGACGTTTGTCACTTGCGCGACCGACAGAAATGGATCAAGGCTATTCTACAAATCACGCAATGCTGATTATTGCAAGCGACATTCATCGATACAGCTTTAACGATATTTATCGATAATGTACAGACAGATCAAAATGTATAGAAAAATTTGTTTCAGCCAATAGCATTACAGCTCTAAAAGAAATATAGGCAGTTTTAAAATGTTTAGTATACATCCATATATATATATATGATTTGTGTTCTTTCCACGGTCTTTCTGCAGATTATTTCATTTTACGGCTTATTATATTATAATTTTTTTCAGATATTAAATCACAAAGAAACGTATAAATGTAATAATTAGAATAAATATAATTTTTCATTGTTCAATATACTGTATTATTATTCATTCTATCATGTATTGATGAATTAAATTAGGTGTGGAAAGAAGTTCGTGGCGTTTTTTTAATGCCATCTAATGGGAAAAACGCCCGAATTTTTTCCCACATCTAATATTAACATATAATAATAATATATATTATATATATATTATATATATTATATATTATTATTATAGTACATTATACATATTATATTATAATATATATATAATATATAATAATATTAAACATTGATATATAAATTACTTTAGTAAGATTAATTAAATATTTAAAAAATATTTACTTTATATGTCTTCAATCTGCTTAATAAATTATAATACAGCGATTTTTACTATTCTAGAAATCATTCTAAGTATCGTTAGTTTAAATGTGTCAGTACAACGTTTTCGTTACCTAAGGAAGATCATGTTAGAATTAATGTTTATTATCGTTAACTCTAACGATGAATATCGTTACATATTTATCGGTAGCAGTAATATAGACTTGCACTTACTCGAAGTTTGTCAACCGACGCATTTAATGACAGCGACTGTCGATAGACGTGTAAAGACAATTATAGAACCGCGCCTCTGAACGTGAAACCAACATTTGTGCGAAAGAAAAAACTATAGAGTTTCAATTGACTGTAATACGCGTGTGCCGTTCAAATATTCAACTCGATTCCACGTGTTCCATTTCGTTCATAATAATGATATATTTGTACAAATGAAAAACGAATTTAGTGTAATAAAAAATGCTTTATAAATATTGTATAGTGTGTGATAATCGTAATAATTCGGTTTCTCATTACACGTAAGTTAATGTATGAAATATTTTTATGTAGGCATCAATTATAACATATAGATGTGATAACATGTAGATTATGTTTATATATATTATTGATATTTAATACTTCATATTTATTTCATATCTTTTAAAAAGGTTTCACAAAAATAAAGAATTTTGTGAAAAATTTCTGTTGTTTTGTGGAACTTCTCAAAAGCGAGAAAAAAATTCTAATGTAGAAATAGAAACCAGATTTTGATTGGATATGTACAGTACACCCATAGTCATTAATTCTATCCTTCAGAAATTCACATACTAGGACCGGTATTCATAGTCAGTTCTTATTTCAAACATATGCCTATCTCATTTTATCCCGCAAACACAATAGAATAGTAAGCCTTAAAATTTAAGGAATTGATCAATCATAATCAATTATTTTTCTCATATTCGCCTGTGATTGATCAATTTCTTAAGGCTCAAGGCTTAGTGCTCTATTGAGTTATTGTAGAAAGGTCACTTCTCAGTTAGTTTATTTTCTATTCCTACACCAGAACTCTCTTTCTCCTTTTCGACAAATATCAAACATATGCCTATTTTATTTTAAGTTCTAAGAATATATGTATGTACACTAGTTCAGCCACAAAAAACTGATCTAAACCGGTATTCATAGTCAGTTCTTATTTCAAGAGACTGTTTTAAGTAATATCTTAAGACGCGAACGCGGTCCTCTGATTGGTTCATAGCATTTTAAGATTATACTTAAGACGGTCTTGAATATAACATCAGTTTAATACGATATTTCTGCTTGATACGCTCGTACCAAAATAATCCGACAGCGTTTACATCGTGCGTATTAAGGTTTGTATTCAGAAGTTTAGTTTAGAAGATAATTTTTGTCATGTATACTATAGAATTTCATAGATAAAAGCATGTTCTGAATACGATGAAATGTTTAGTACGAATTTGGTATAAATACTCGATATCACAATGTAAACAATGAATGCATATTTAGATCTAAAATAATAGACCAAGCAGGTACACGAGCTCACTCAACGCTCAGTGATTGGTCATGCTTCTGAATGCATCCATCGATTCTGTCTCTCGAAAATTTTCACTAAGAAGTGACTAATTTTCTATATTAAAGCCTATTGCACATAAAATGCATAACAGATCGTAAGCACAATATATCTACATACAGTAGCGAAAGTAACAGAAAACGAGGGATACAAATTTTGTTTTGCGTGGCTAAAACCGAAAGTGGTGGCTGTTATAGTATTAGTTAGCATTATAAGCATAAAACTATAACGTCTCTTGATTGGTTCAATTCGTGAAACCTTCAATATGCTGACAGTGATCACTGAAAAAGGACTGTCAGCTATTGTCGCTACTGTATGTAGTTATACTGTGGCATAAGCATAACATAAAACTGTAGGACCAATGAGCATTCAGCATAAAGTTGCCATATTGTTTTACATAAAATGCTTGTCAAGCAGTCTTATGTTATGTTCATGCACTGTTATGCATTTCATGTGTTTGAGGCATTATGCTCACACAATTAATGTGCATGGATTAGATTATTGTACATGAATGAGTATTTACATAGAAAGGTAGTCATTTTTCAATTAGTTTATTTTCTGTTCCTGCACTAGAACTTTCTTTCTTAGAACTTTCTTTTGACAAATCATTTTTGAACATATGCCTATCTCACTTTAAATTCCAAGAGTACATATACTAATTCAGTCACAAAAACTGAAGGTCGGTATTCATAGTCGATTCTTATATTCAAGATCATCTTAAGTACAACTTTAAGATATCATGAACCAATCAGAGGACCGCATTCGCATCTTAAGATATTACTTAAGAGAGCTTGAAATAAGAATTGACTACGAATACCGATCTTAGTATGTGAATATTTTTGAAGGATAGAATTGATTGACTATGAATGTACTGTACATATCCAATCAAGTGATCTGGTTTTTGTTTATGCACTAGACTGTACTAGAATTTTCTTTCTCGCTTTTGAGAAAGAAAGTTCTAGTGCTGAAACAGAAAACAGATCATTTGATTGGGTATGAACATCCTTAGTCATCAATTCTATCTCTCAAAAATATTCACACATTAAGACCGATATTCAGTCAGTTCTTATTTTAAACATATGCTTATTTTACTTTACTCCGTAACACAATAGAGTAATAAGCCTTAAGACTTAAAAAAATTGATCAATCATAGTCGATTATTTTTCTCATATTCGACTGTGATTGATTAATTTCTTAAGGCTTAAAGCTACTACTCTATCATTGCTGTCTCTCATTAGTCTACTATATTTATTTTTTTGTATTGCTTAATATCTAATTTCTGTTTCTCTACTGTGCTCAGGCCTTAACAATAACCATAAGGCATATCTTAAAAATTAGCCAATCAGAATTAAGAGTTCAAAAGAAATCACAACTCAAAGTATACAGAAAGCATTCGAAAAGATTGGGACCTCTTATACCATAAGTACACACAAGGAAAGTGATCCGAATAATAGTTGCAAAAGTAAAAAAATCTATTTACTGATATTAACAATTTGATCTTAAGTAGCGTCATCAAAGTTAGATCAAGGTCATATCGATTTTTTAAATATCTCATTTTTCATTTCATATTCTAATAGCACATCTAGATAGCTTTTCAGAAATATAATATAATATTTATATTATATAATAAAATATTTTTTCATGAAGTACTTTTTGAGTTATAGTATTTGAAAGTTACAGTATCATCGGCATTACCAGGTGTATAAGCTTAAATCCGTTGTTTTTTAGTCAGAAAAACACATTTTTTTTTCCTAGGAAGCAAAAACAAATTTATTCAAAGTATTTGCCCTCGCTAACTATACATTTTTCCCATCTTTCGGGCAATTTGTGTATACCACGCCAAAAAAATTCCTCATCTTTCGAGGCAAACCACTCA
>Ga0157363_1006656_pt1 | contig 10894 bp, 7 predicted proteins | sample AttsexASBM1_FD_111477 | JGI IMG/M metagenome (GOLD analysis project Ga0157363, IMG submission 111477) | Fungus gardens microbial communities from leaf cutter ant in Ribeirão Preto, State of São Paulo, Brazil - Atta sexdens ASBM1 | ecosystem: Host-associated > Fungi > Mycelium > Unclassified ...
AACAAAAAAAAAAAATATATAAAAAGTTATATTACACAGAAGTTTTATTTTTAACACAAAAGAAATATATATATATATATATATATATATATATATATATATATATATATATATATATATATATATATATACACACATATATACAATTATATATATTATTACATTACAATTATACATTACAATTATACAATTATATATATTATAAACTTATTACGATAAAGTGGAATTAAATTTCTATCACTTTATATAAATTATTCAATTTAAATTTGAATTTAAATTATGCCGTTATATAGATTCGCAACTTGCAAAACTGATAAAAAAAATTTTTATGTAACAATCAAGTTAACATACGCGACAGAAATATATGGATTTATAATAAATTACAATTAATGCATATCTCTTTTTCAATAAAACACGAAAAATAAATTGCAAAACGAAAAGCATGTCTCATCGTTAAATTAAACATATCTGATTATCGCGTATTGCGTATCGGAGTGAAGTGTAGCGCGCTCGCGCGACCGCCATGTTGTATGCCGCGAGTAACGACCAATCCGCGTCGCGAATAAATTTGAATCTCGCGGCAGCGTTCACGACTATAGTCACAAAGTCAGCGGTCGGTTCGCGTTCGATCGTAAAATTCGCGAGAATCCGCAAGAATTGCGGAAATCCGCGACAATCGTTGATTATCCTCGGCCACGTTATCGGAGATGATATCAAACGTTCGCGAGTTTCCAAGATATGTATCATTCTGGATTTTGTGCTTTCGGCGGTTATTACTTTCAACGACAAATGGCTCGTCTCGATATGTCTCGGTTTGGCAGCGGCGGGCTCATATCGAATTTTTATCTCGGATTACCATAAAGTTTTTTCTCAAGTATAGAACTTTAATTGAAGCAACATTGGTGTAATAATTTCAATGTTACTGCAATAATTGGTGGAATGTTGCAATTTTACTGGATATTTACATCGAAAATATCTCTACAGTATAAAATTACACAAAAGTAACAACACTGCTGCAACATTGCAGAGATTTTGCAGTGATATTGCTGCAAATTCTGTGTTATATAGGTAATTTTGTTGGGTCATCAAAATATTTATATTGAATCTCAAAAATAAACAACACTGCAATGAAGTTTGACACACTTCAGTAACCAGCTTGATTCGAGTTTCCAAAATTATTTTCAGCTCTGTGAAATTTTAGATCCAGTAAAATTTTAGATCTTTCAGTAAAATCATTCTTTTCGTATATTATTCAGTTAAAATCATATAAATTAGTAAAAAAGAAAAAAGAAGAGTAACAGGATAAATATTAAAATTACATTTTTAGAGAGAAAAGCGTAGTTATTTGAGTTTGGAAGAATTGGAATTACGCTTGTGTCGTCTCGAGCCTCCTCGTGACGTGCCGTATAGGGACTTGTTGCCTCTCCGAAAGATGGCGGCACGGCTTCACCTGCGCGTCGTCACATCCGAATGCGCTCGATAGCGCGGTGAGCGCGGTGGCGCGGTCTAGGTACTTCGCGTATAGAGGCTCGTGATTCGCGGATATACCCCATGGTGGAACGTGGATGCTGTGCGCGGTGGTTCATGTCTCGTACCCGCGCGAGTACGCACGACAATACGCGGACGACGTCGACGACGTGCGCGCGTGGCCGCGACGTTAACGCGCAATTCTCTCTCGTACGCCGTGAACGTTCTCACTTCTCGCGAGTGACAGCCGTTCGTTCGGCCCGAAGACAACGGCAACAACGGCCCGTGTTGCGCCGACGTGTTCTCGCGAGACGCGACGCGCGGCCAGCCAGTCCGCTGGAATGGTCGACCGCGACGGGTTGGTAAACAAATCTCGGGTGGAGGTGGGATCCGCGAGGAGCGACGAGGGAAAGGTTCGAGAGGCTAACGTCATCATCAGGAGAAGTGACGTCGTGGTGAGGATCAAATAAAAAACGTAGTACTTTTCGCGGCGAGAGAGCGGTGAGAGCGGAAATTTAAACGATGATCGCAGAACCGAAGGAGAGATAGAAAGCGAGACAGAGATACGCGCCGATCTCTGTGTTCCGATATCTCTCGCGTCGCGTCGCGTGTGTGTGGTGAATGTGTGTGCCGCGTAGTCGAAACGAACTCTTGAAAGCGCGCCTTTTCGGAACGGCGCGGCGTCGCCTGAAACGCGCAACGGACTCTCACCGTGCCGCCGTGGTCAAGTAGCAACCGTGAACCCTGATGAATCCGTCTGTTGCCGATCATTTTTGATAACGCGATCGGCGAACTCGCACCACGTGACTCGCGTCACGAGCGTGAAACTTCGGCGCGGTGCGCCATCGGCGGCCCTTTAAATCGCCCGGGGCGTGTCCCCCACTACGACGCGCGCGTGTAACGGTGCCCCGCGGAGCGGTGCCCTTCTCTGGCCATTTAAATCCCACGAGGTCGACCGACGACCGGCCATATACCGGTTCTCCAACAGTTTAAAGGGCTCCTGGAAGGTTCTTTCGATTTTCGCGCTTGGACTCGCTTGTTACTTCGGCCTCTCTCTTCACGTCGCGAGTCGCCGCGCTCTCGCTTTCGATGCCGCCGTCGCAACGTTTTACGAACGTTCTACGAACGGCGCCGCGATCAGTCACGCGCGCGAGATCGTAAACTCCCCGCGTGGAGATTAACGGCGCGACGCTTGACCGTGTTTTGGCAACGATCACCGAGGTCCCAACCCCGCCCCCTGCTCGCCCATCCTCCAGCCTCCGTCGCTTCGCTCATCCGCTCAACTTCGGGAACGAAGAATTATGTAACGCTCGTTGAGAAGCCACCGACCACTGAACCCGGCCCGCTCGACTCGGAATGCGGGATTCCTTTGCAGTTTTCGACGAGACGTGTTTGGCTTCGTGAGTACCGAAAACCTTTTGTTTCCCCTCTCCTGGCCGACATCGGCGCCGGCGCAGGATCCATGCGAAATTAATCCTCGAATATACTCAGCGCGCGCACTTGATGTTTTTATGTACTTTGGACTAGACGTTTTTCAGAGTATTTATTACTTTATTCGCCGTCCCAGAAGGCATTTTTAATTTATGACAATAATAAAATTAAATTGAAATGGCACTTGAATCATTAATTGTCAATATTCTTCTTTTGAAATATTTAGGTCCAATTTTACTAATGTAAACTTAACTTTAATCTTGATTTAATTTACTGTTTATTTTTTCTAAGAATTAGAAAAAGATAAAAAGTAGATTGAACCGACATTAAAATTAATCTTATATTGAATAGAATTAACTTTAGAAAAATGCGTGCGAAAGTAATATATAATATTAATACTTTGCAACTTGCGCTTAGTATCGAGAATTTATTTCGTTGCGACCAGAAAGAATGAATTAATCATAGTTAAATATGAAAAGCATAAATTATAAATTAATAAGTGAAAATATAAGATCTGTACTCGAATACAATCCTTCTAATGATGAATGAAATTACTTTTTTAATAAAGAAACAGTCTTAATTTTAAATATGATTTAGCTAACGTATTCATTCTATTTTAACGAGAAACTTGAAATAATTTCCGCTACTAAGAATTTGAACGTTTCAAATATGCATTAATGCACCTGCATGCCGCATGTCACGCGAGAATTTGCATAAATTCAATGCATATGTATATGTATGCTACGAAACTGTAAAGTAACTATACGTATATGACGCGCATCGTTAAGATATTAAAATATTAAGATTCAATCGATAGCTCATTTTCTCGAGCGGGCGTTATAAAGCGACTTTTAACGAGTTCGCGATTGTGGACATGATGCGCGCAGCTGACGTCGCTTTTGACTGACGAAATTCCGGTAAAACGAGCGAAATTCTAGCGGACGCGTCTTCACATAGAAACGAGTTTCAGAGGAAGCGTATATATGTTCCCTCGCCGCGAATATCGAATAATCGCCGTGTGTGATAGTCGATACCTTTGCTTGTTGTCGATGCTTTTTGCCTCGAGCAACACGCGTAAAGAGGATAAAAACCGAAAAGTTAATACCTCCTGCACTTTGACGCCATGTCGTTCAAGGAAAATACGATAAAAACTGGAAAAACTGCGTACTTGCAAAAGTCCGTAATAATTTAATGTTAACTGTTCGCGTTCGCAAACTCCTCTCTCTCCTCACTTGCATACAATTATACATTTTTTCTTTATTCGTATTATACAAATATATATATGCGCATTATTATGTATTTTTGATAATTTATTAATTTTTTTAATTAAAAGATAAAAACAAATCAAAAATGATTTTTAACTTTACTGTCCCGTTTCAACTTATAGAAAGAAATCTTGTTCTTATTTTTATTATTTTTAAATAAATATCATTTTGTTTTCTTGCGTTTTTCTTCTCAAATTATTTTATTTAAATTAGTTTATTGTATACGAGTATCCATATTGCATTGAACTTATCCGTTAATTCATTAAAATAAGCGTAATTCGCGAGTCATTTTTACAGTAAAGTCGAATTTTATTTATTGCAATTCAAATACATATTTTGAATTGTATTGATGATGATAATGATTTTTAAATATGATATTAATATATTTTACTTTTTTGAATAAAAAAGCGTCAAATTATAGGAAATTTATATTTTATATATTTTATATATTTCTCTGTTGTGTTCTTTTTGTCCTGTGACATAATATATAATTTTTCATCCATAATATTCTTTATTCATAATATTCTTATGTACATTTCGCAATTATGATTAGTTTATCGAAAAAGTGTTCAACATGTTGCATGGAGCAATTGTTAATTATATGCCTTGATAATTCGATATGAGGTCATTTTCGTTGCAAACCACTCGATCGACGATTAAAAATTGCTGTCCACTGATTGCTGATTTTTTGTGATGTATTTTTTTATTATCTTATCTCACGAGCACGTGCTGTAATTATTTTTAAATGGAGTTGTTTTAATCCGTAAATAAGACCGGATAAAAAGATATCAATGTCGCAGACGGTCTCTTGTATCGTTTTTAACTATCGCATTAAGATCCATGAGATCCTCGTTGTTCGAGAAGATGCCAAATGTTGTGTCTAATAGATTCTCGTTGCCAAGGAGCGCAGCCAGCTGCAAGGTATCAATTTATTAAACTGACTTCTCCCTGAGAAACGCGGGAGCTTCATGTATTTTTCTGAGTGATAATTAATTAATTTAATGTGAAATTTTCTTGTTAGACTATTAAACGCATTATATGCCCTATTACATTTATTGAGTCTTGTGCATAATGGAAGAAATATTAGGAACTGGAATAAATATTAAATATTAGAAAATTAAGAAAAAAAGGCGTTTATATTTTCTGTCCGAATTTTCATTTCTAATATTTAATCTTTTTCGGCGATGTAAAATTTTCTCTCTTCGTCCGCAATCTGGATCATCAAACTTTAGTACCTACAGATTTTTATATTGTTCTGGACTATAAAAATCTGAAAAATTTTAACAACGAGTTATTACTATTATAGAAGTTGGATTGTATTTTACTTATTTTTTATGGATTTAAATTTATTTACCAAAATTCACAAAAAAATCGATTGTTCTTTTAAAGTCTAATATTGCTGGTGAAAAGTTAATATTAATTCTATAAATAATATTTCTTTTATTATATTGTAAAGCCTATTCACCTTTAGAGTCTTTAAACATTTAATTACATATGGAAAGAACGATTTTGCTGAAGTATCTAAAAATTTGGCTAAATATACATCTAAAAATAATTTTGTTGGATTGTTAAAATAATTACGTAAAATAAACGTAGAATAAGAATCTCAAGCATGCTGAACAATACTGCAAAAAGTTTTGACGTTCTAGCAATTAGTTTGAGCATTCTACATAATTATTTATAGTTTGATGGTTCAACAAAAGTTATTTTCAGATCTGTATCTAATTAAATTTTTAAATATTCCATCAAAATTGACTTTTCCATGTACGCAGATATTAATTGATAGATTATATCAGTAAATTATTCGTGGTATACTATTGAACTTTTGACGATCATTTTCCGGATATGTTCGAGATATGATGCGAATGGATCTATCGGTATTCGTGCAGGAAATCGATCCATAAGTTATTACGTTGATATTTTTCTCTTCCGTACTATTTATAGCCATAGATATTTGTTTATATTTGTTCTGTAAAATACGACGCGATGGTGAAAGCTCTATCGGCAGTCGACGCACGATGCATAGTCGTAATGAAAAGCCGTGTGCCATTAGTCCGCGTGTCGTGGCCGGAAATGGATGGCTGTTTTTGCTTCCCTTTTTTTTTCACGAAAATCGCATGACATTGCCGCACCGTCACGTGCACGCGTAGCATTTCTGATATCGCCACCGACCGACTGCATGTAAAATGCCGCCATTCTCGTCCTCCCGACGTGGTCGACGTGCATTTCGCACGAGCAAACGTCGCGAAATCCGATTGAACGCGTCGGCGTGCCACGTGTAACGTATCATCTTTCCGTTACGTTCTTGCCTGAAAGTTGTGTACACGATCTTCAGATATCAATTCAGCCTTCCGCAAACGAATATGTATATGTGTATTATAGAAGTTAATCTACTAAACCCTCCGTAGTCTAATTAATTGAGACTCTGAAGATGTAGACGAATTTTCAGTTTTGAATTATTCTGCCTCAAATTCGGATACATAAAAAAAAAATGAAAACGTTTCAGGTCATATCATTGTAAAATTATATTCTTGAATGTTGAAAGAGTCAAAATTTTTTCAGATTTTTTTTAGAACCTAAAAACCCTTTGAGAATCAGGCATCAGTGATGCGGTTAGACTGGAGATACTTTAAGTAAGAGATTGGAGAGGGCAATATAATATATTATTTAGTCCGCTATATTTTTCAGGAACTGCAAGATAGAATGAAATATTTACATGCATCTCATTCTATTTTATGTATCTCATTCTATCTTAAGGTCTTGAAAAATATAACAGACGTATCAGAAGTTGGTCTAAACGGTCCAATCTCTTACTTGAGGATTTCTATTTTAGATTAGACTAGGAAAGCAGTAAAAAAAAATGTCGGACACGGAGGATTAAATAATTTCTGAGATGCTCGGCGAAATAAAATTGATAGCGCGTTAAGATTTAAATACAATATCGTTGACTAATACAATACTAAGAAGAAATCAATTCTTCTCAATTGAGCTTCTAATTTTAGAACTTGGAACAAACAACTCTATTTCTCTAACCATAGCGTAAAATCGCACTTGTCATTCTGTTATTCGTGTGGTAGATTTTCACAAACGGAGCGTGAGCTGTAATTTGAAGTTTCGTCTTTGACTCCTCTCTCTCTCTCTCTCTCTCTCTCTCTCTCTCTCTCCTCTTCTCTAATCTTAACCGAAAACCTTAAGCTCGCCAACTCACACGGATAAGTAATTGAAGTATCGACGCAGTCCACGCTAGTGGCGTGTAATTACTCGCGTGTTTAATTACTTCGCCTGGTTTTTTAACCTGGTGTAGAGCGGCCTCGTACATTCGCTTTTTATTCGTGAAACTCAGAAAAAGAATTCTTCGCGCATCCAACCGTTTTCCTGCACGCCTCGACCCTTTCACTTACGAACTCATCAATCTCGCTGGTTGATTTTCTTCTCGCTGGTCTTTTATTTCATTTCTTCTGCGGTCACTTCGTTCGCATTATGTAAGCTCGTATTATCATATCACGTATGTTGCGCCGTATCTCATACGTTGTTACCACAGAATTCATTAATACTTGTTGAAAAACACAGTTATTTTTTATACTTACGTATAATGTATGTTTTATAAATATATATTATAAATTTATTATTAAGGCAATTTTGCCGTAATTTTTACAGTATAGTATTTAGCACAGTATAAGTTTTCTCTATATATATCTGTATAATTCTTTTAATACTAACATGAATTTATTTACTAATTTGAACGTATTTCTTAACCTTTAATACATACAATAATTTTTCTTTACTACAAACGATTGGTCATTCGTATTTTGAGTTAATTTTCATCAATATATCAGAATTATTAAGTGATTCTTACGTATACTTTAACATTTTTGAAAGTAAAGTGTACATAAGAGAAGAAGGAATAGAGCCATTATTTAGTTAAATATTTCTAATGTTTTAAAGAAAAGAAATGCGCAAAACAGCTGTATTAAATTAACAACTATAAAAAAAAAACAATTTTATATACATTTTTTTTGCTTTAGAAATATAGTTCTATTATAATTAATTTTGAAATTCACACATAGTTTTATGCAGCGCGTTATAAATATTTGGAAAGATAGAATGATTCACACAGAAATGTTGGATTTTGATGAAATCTCATGTTTGCCATATAATACGTACGTACAAATTTTGCTCAACGTTTCGCTATTACATCATGTGGTTTTCACCGAGTGCACGTGTTATGGGCATATAAATGCTGGTTAATAACGTTACTAACTTTACGAGCCATCGTAGTTAAATATTTTTGTTCATTGACCACTAACGACAAACGTTAATGTTGATTCCGATATTATTTACGAGATTTACAGATTTCCTGTTTTTCGTCATAATTATCTGTGTAATATGATATTCAAGTTATTTAATATTTTATCTTTATTACGTACTCCAAAATTTTAATTATATGTATACTTTAATGTAAATATATTAATAAATATTTAAATCCTTCAAAACATATCTCGTTTACGGGATTGTCATTTAATTTCGACATGCGTAAGAATGCGGATTCTAATAACGTGGTGCATTTGTGTGTCGTATTTTTATACGTATTGATTGACCTGTTAACTCGCAATTAATGTCGCACGTCTGTACTGTAGAATTTTCAGTATTCCCCGGGAGACTTTAATTTTGCGGTGACGGTACTTGCCGTCGTATTTCCTTCGTGCATGATTAACTTCCCACGCGTATACATGTTTACAATTTACATGCACACATATACGCACACGTATAGACTTATTTTCAGATTATATATATTAGATCGAAAATTTATTTACTTTCAGATTTGTATATAAATCGATCTGCGGAAAGTTAGAAAGCATTTTCTGTATATCTCAAATCGTTTCATAAACACATGCCCTTTACACTTTTGTTAGAATCGAATCTATAAATCTCCTTTAGTCTAACAAACAATAGCACATATAATATAATATGACAGCAGCGTATAAATGTACAGCATTGTGTGTGCGTCCTCGAAAAATTACATTAATATTGCACGTCACGCCGCGCGCATTCGGGATTTTATCGGATGCTATATTTATAACCGGCCGCCGCGTCTGTTTCTTCCATGAGGTAATTGGATGTCTATACCTCCGGAAAACTCTGCGGTCCATTCATAAAATCGATATATTTCGCGTCTGTGACAGCTGCTGGCTCGTCTCTGTAAATTTGTCATCCCCGTCCAAAAATAAGTCCCCTTGCTACTGCCTCCGGTTATATCGTAACCCTTTGACTCGATATTATTGCGTTTCTTTAATTAGAGCAACCCTCTCGAGATCAAAGTGCAGTACAATAATTAATACTTGATTGCTCACGTGTTTCGAACAGCTTCAATATATCGCTATCTTTTTGTTTGAATTGTGTATGACATTTATCATTAAAACTAATGTTTTTATTTTGCTCTTATATTTTCCATACAATACGATTTTTATGAAAACATAATATATATTATATAATTAACGTAAAGATATATATAATTTGCCTAAATTGAATTTATTATAATAATATTTTCTTTTTCAGCAATTGTTATCCAAGTGCATGAGACAGTTATTGCACAATATAATCGTTCAAACAAGAGATAACTTTAATTGATATCTAGTAAAAATTAATGACGCGAGATAACTTATCGTTGTATTTGTATTTCTTAGTGATGCATATAAGAGACGCATATTAGTCATTAGATATTGTCTACTTTATCTATGTTAGTAGTGCTCTTATTTCTCCTATGGGAAAATATCGACGTATTATCTATAATCGAGCCAATAATTTCGAGATAGTTGCATAACAGAATAATATAACATCGGAATGACATAAAAGACTTTATCGGTCGTTTTCTGGTCGGTAAATTTTCCGCATCCTTACGATAATAGGTCAACCATTTGTGTCAAAATTCGCTGTCGGTTAGATCTCGTTCCGAGTTTCCGGTCTGCGCAGATGATTTGAATAAAGGACCCTGACCGCAGAATGCTAACTATATCATATGTGCAAATCCTGAGAGCGGGGGAAATGTTACAAGTATGATTGCATTCGTTGGCGAGTTCGTATTTGCAGCGAATCTACGTAAATGCACACGCAAACGTTCCGTAATTTCAGGTCAGTTATCGTTTTCACCAGTTCCAATTTAATTACAACAGGAGGTTCCGTTACAAAACGAAATACCATCGTTAACATACGACGATGGCTTGTACACACGACACACACGATCGTTTCGCAACACGGTATTCGTACGCGAGAACATAGTTCGTCTTTTTCAAATTGAAATTCGTTTCAATAAACGACGACAATATAACGCACACGAACATTGCGTTAGTATATATGTACAATATTAATGTAATTGTACACGAATATATTATTTCTGTGTCATTTTTAAATTAAAATCTGCTTTGCTAAATATTAATAATGAGTATAATAATGTTAATAAAGAGTATAAATAATATTACGCGATATTAATGTATTATCGGTAATGTGCGTATCCACGTGCACGGTAGCGGATAAAAACCAGATTAACTCGCTGGCTTTTCATCGTTACGCGGTGAACGTATGCCGTTTCACGCACCGCTACGTCGTGCCCGTATACTGACCGTAATAGTACAACGTTAAAATCAGTTATTATCGGCGAGTAAACGTGGCGGCAACATTTAACGCTTAATTATTTTACCGCGAGGCGCAACATGGCGTGTCAATGCGAAAATGGC
>Ga0157363_1006658_pt1 | contig 10894 bp, 4 predicted proteins | sample AttsexASBM1_FD_111477 | JGI IMG/M metagenome (GOLD analysis project Ga0157363, IMG submission 111477) | Fungus gardens microbial communities from leaf cutter ant in Ribeirão Preto, State of São Paulo, Brazil - Atta sexdens ASBM1 | ecosystem: Host-associated > Fungi > Mycelium > Unclassified ...
TATATATATATATATATATATATATATATATATATATACACACAAATTTGTATCAAAATAATATTGTTAAGCTAAAATCTAACTTAGACTGAATAACTTTTCTTATTCAGTTGTATCAGTCTACTATCATACTCAGTGTTTATTTAAAGCATTAATATTTTGAGATAGCTATAAAATTAGAAGCTATAAAATTTATTTATACCAATAAAGGGAAAATCTAGGAAGCTTACCTTTCAAGAGTATATCTTATTCCTAGAAGAACAATTGCCATAGGCAGCGGATATATTAAATGCTGATAATTAGCATATTTATTGTCTGCATTTGGACTGATATCCTCCCATGTAATGTTAGGAGGTAACCAAATGTGTGGTGACCAAAAGGTCGCCGATATATTTAGGAAAATATTCATTTTTCTGTGTTCTGCAAACAAATATCCTTGATAAGAAAAGACGTCTAAGAATAGGGGTAGTAGAAACCACTCTAATAACATATATTATAAATAATAGTTTTATATTAATAATTACAGAGAACTTATCAACAAATAAGAATGTTCAATGACAAAGAAAAAGTTAAAAAAAATTATGATATGAAGCTATTGAAATTAAACAACATAAATCATTCATACTATCGTTGCTGTACTAATACAATTGAGTCAAAGAGTAGGAAGAAAAGATATGCATATGAATAGCATGCAAAGCGAGAGAGAGAGAGAGAGAAAGAGAGAGAAAAAAGACGACATGAGATGGATCTCGTTGAGAAGACAGAGACACGCGCACGTACTTCACGTACTTACTCGGAACAACTGTGGCCGCTTTGGCTTCGGCATGTACGGCGCGATCTGAAACGTGCCACCGGACGGAGGATAGTATCGAGAGTAGTGACTGTAGTGAGGCGAAAACGCGCGTATTGTACTGCTCGTACTACTCGTGCCACGGGCTGCGCCGTTTTGGCTGTTCCTATAGAGTCAAGAGTATAGACTAACCGCTAACGCGCGCGTGCGCTATTGGAATTAGTCGGAATGCCGCTCCGATTATCGTCTGAATGAGAAGGGCGACAATGACGATAAGGCGACTGGGCGACCTCATCAACGTCTTACGATAATGGCAGTTAAAACCGGCAAAGCCGTGTATGCTTCATAAGTGCTGGGTCTAAATCTTGCTATCATTACGACTTGCTGCTATCAGTATTTCACCATCGAAAGGAGCAGTTATAATTAATATTACTCAAGATAAACGAATGAACCTACTATTTGGCCGCGTGACTATTTCTGCTCGCTCTGATAGTCACGTCACACCACGCAACACCGGCCAACACACTACCACACTCCACACTGCCACCGGCGTCGCACGAGTGATCAGAGACGAAACACTCGTAACTAACGATTACTTTACCGCACGATTCCGCAGTGTGTACGGTATTTGGTGGTGTGTGGTGTGGCGTGAGTTCCTATCCGACGAGACTCGAGAGGCGTGCACCGGCAAAAACGGGCATGTCCGATCATTTCCGATCTCGTCAGTCGCGACTTGTAGTATAGTGGGAATTCTCCCTCTCTCTTTCTCCTATTGTTCGCTCTGTTTTTTTTTACATAAGCCTCCATAGAATCAGCAACGCTCTGTTAGAGGCTCCGCATAATAAAAGGAACAGAAAATAAGAATTTCAATCTATCAGTAACTATGTATTCCACATGATTTCTGATAGATTTTTAGGAAATTCTTGTTCTATGTTGTCTGCTCCTTTTATTGTTCGTAGCTCCTTACTCTTTCTTGGGTACTTCAGCTTTCAGCCTTATTCAGCCCAATTCGGTATTAACTCCAGTGTTGTTCCATTGGAAGGTTTTAAGTTTTAAGAACCATCGAAAGATCGTAAGGTTTTTGAAAATGAATGAAAATGGAAGGTTTTTTACTAATGCAAACTACAAAATATATAAATATATTCTATTCGGAGAGAAAATTTTCAAAACTTTATTCGACTATTTATAATACGGTGTCTACAATAATTAAATCGTAGCAGTCATAGGATCTCAAGTCGCAGAAAATTGACCAATTATTGTCAATTATTCTTCTCTTCTCATTAATTATTATTCTCAATTATTTGATTATGATTGGTTAATTTTCTATGATCTAAGACTCTATAACCATTATTTTTATTGTAGGACTGCATTAAATCTAAATATTTATAATTACAGAAAGCAAAAGATAATTTTCTCTCTCAATCTAACAGATGAGGCATTTCACGCCAAATCGGGCATCTTTGAAACCGTCATTACAATTTTTTTTAATTTGCTGACATTCTACAGATAAAAAATATGAGACATGTGTTTCGTGAAAAAAATTTGAGATTTTTTCGTGAAGTTATTTACGCTTGTAAATTGCAGAAATTATATCGTTGAAATTATATCGTTGAAATTTTACATTAGTGTATAATTAAAAAATTCTATTGTATAACAGCGCAATTCTGCATACAGGAAGTGGAAATATATGATATTTTTACAAAATTTTTAAATTGAGCTGGCGAGTTGATGAAAAATGTAACGTTGGTGCAACCGAGTCTCAGTGACCTGATAAAACAACACTGATTAGCTCTACTTTTATTAGCTCAACTTTCCATGATTTCACTATGTTTATGTATCATTATTATTATTATTATGTGACTAATTAAACTATAAATTACACACAATTTCTGTCATGTAGGAAGGGGAGGAGGAAAAAAGCTGTCGAGGTTACCGGTGACTCATCGAACGACCACGACTATAAATCATACGATTAATCAACGAATGGCAACGGAGATTTACTCTTCCGATTTCACAGGATTTACTCTATGAGTGATTGTTGTTTATTGTTATACCACTATGTTGACGAAATGCATTTTTTGAATGATTTTTCGTGGAAATTACCAATTACGTACGAACTTGAGATGATATACAAATACGAATGGCGGTCGGAATATCTACTCTAAAAAGCACTCTAGAAAAGCAGATCGTTACAACTGATTTAGAACGCTATTGGTCATTGATTTCCCGTTAGACGGTTACGGCGACCAATAGCGGCTTATCTATCAACGCGGCCATTTGAAACTCTAGACAATACAAAACCCAATATTGAAAGATAAGATGTTTTCTAAATGCCAAAAACGTCTCATATTTTGATTTTGAATATTTTGTCTGAATTATTACAAATAGCTGTTTCATTATATTTTCTTCTGTTTATATCTCTTCAGAGTATACACTTATAATATATGAGCTATAATATAGGAACTATTTTTATCTCCATGTATTTTTGCAAATTTCCTTCATCACTGCTTCACTTTAAAATTTAAATTGCTATATCTAAACTAAAGACATTGTTCAATAACACTATCAGAAAGTTTTTACTATTCTCTCTCTTATAATTGTTATGCAGGTAAAAGGCTTGTTCATAGGAACTATAATAAACAGCTGTTATTACTGGTTTTTGAAAAAAATTGAATTATGTTCAGATTTTATTATTTTATTCTTGTTATTCACTTAATGTTAAATAAAGATAAATTGAATTAAAAGAAATAATGCTATTTTCGGTCAAAGTGAATCTTAAATATTCAATGTGAATTATTTATATTCCTATAATTATTTTTCGCAATAAATTATTTCGCAGTTTTTAAGATGCTTTTAATTATAAACATAGCGTTTATATTTTTTAAATTAAAATTTTAATAACTTTGATTATACAAAATACTTATTATATTCAATTCTGTAAACCACACGCCGAAATTTTTCAATCTTGAAACGCAATCATGAATTGAATTTAGAGTAGTATAATATGATAATCTCACATATTAAATTGACACGAAATTTAATAATACTAATGTTAATAAATGTATCTTGTACTTTATGACTAAATTAACTTGCAATAAAGTTAATCAATCGATTTTAATCGAAAGTTTTCAAATTTTAATTAAACGCTAAGACTGTGTTTTGTTTAATTAAAAACATTTTAGAAAAATGTTAATAATTTGATGTAAATATTTCAAAAATTGTAAATAATTTATTGCGAAAAATAAATGATAAAATGATAAGTGGGGAGCATTTAGGTGCACAATTGGTAAGGTGATTAAACTTTAATATTGATTTAAATTAATCGGCGAATTTTAATTAATTTATCAGGTATTGTCTACGTTATTATTTTGATAAAGACAATTATAATTTCTTAAGACTATTAAGACTATTTGAAACAAGATTAGATTAAAAACGATAAATCATAAAAAAAGTAATTCTATCTGTTATCAAGACATATCTATTTTACACTATTTTGTTAATATGATTAAAATTATTGTTTTCTTGTTGCCTAACAAGTAGACAAAATTACAAGGAATATATAATTAACAATTTATTTTAAGCAATTCTGATTAAATTAACAACAATTTATTGAACTGAATTTATTGAATTGCTGATTAACTTAATCAGCAATTTATTGAAAAATATCTATAGGATTTTATTAATATGAATAGAATTATTAATTCGAATGTGAGAAGAAATATTAGATTAAAATAAACGAATTATACAATTAGAATTTTTATAAGCATCTCTTATATTAACTAAATTAATTAATTATTGATAAAGTTAATCAAATTTTGATTGAAATTCTTAATATTTAATTTAAAAAATCATAAAAGTTTTGTTTAATTAGAAGGAAAAATTATAGAAATATGCTTCGTTTTAAGAAAAAAAAAATCTTCATTTTTTTTTTTAGTAAAAAAAGCCTTTATTTTTGCTGTGAAAAAGCAATCGGTGCCAACTTGCAGCCATTCCTAAGTCTAATATAAAATTCGACATCACCGAAAAATATTTTTCTATTGTATACGGATACAGGCACCGCACATGTCTCTCTTTATCTCTTCTTTTTTCAAGAAGACTAATTATCGCGCCGAGATCACGCGACGAATATATATCAGTGCGCGCATCTACGATTGATCGGATATTGCTTAATTAGACGCTTTATCACACGTTGATAAATCCTCGCATTTCTTCTTTCATGTAACCGGAAGAACTCCTGTGTGGCTGTATTGATTTTGCGTGTTTTTCGTTTGATTCCTGGAGTATGCACTAAAAAGGCACCATCGAGCACGACCAGACGATAATTCAAAAGACACATCTCGAACATCTATATGAAATAAGAAATAGAGACCTTAAAAGACACATAGGATCTTGCAAGTAAGTATTAATAGTGAAAAGAATAATTATTATACTTTAGATAAATCTACTTCCTATACAGCATAAAACTTGCAACAATATTAATTGCTGCAATGTTATTGCAATATTATTGGAATGATTCTGTGCTGTATTTTTTATGCTCATTTTTATCTCAATATAGATTTATTTTAATCGTGGTTTAACTAATTCTTAATTTTTTCTAATTCTTAGAATTAGAAAAAGATGACAAATAATTAAGATTGAATTTAGATTAGATAAGTTAATCTACATTGGAAATGCATATTAGAGAATGATGCAAGTAAACTTTTGCAACTATTAGAAATAATTCTTTAAAGGAAATTGTCTTATACCTGGGCCATCTTGTCTTGCTTGCCTTCCCAGGACATTTCCTCTGTGTAGAGCGGATCATCGCGCGTGCCAATGAAGAGTGGTTCCCATCTGTGATGCGGATATTCCCTTCTGGTAACGATAAGCGGTCGGATCCTACCCGGATCTGGTCTAATCAACCATCTGGTCAGCCCAGGAAATCGCTGGCAGTGTGGACAGACAAATCTGCGAGAGGACATCTTGTCCCGTTATTGAATATACATTGTAGTTTCAATATGAATATTTTATTCAATTTTTACGATGAACATGAGAGAAAGTTGACTTAGTTGACGCGTGTCAACGATTTCAAATTTAGGACATTCAAGATATGTGGAGACATAAATCCTGTATACACACACACACACACACACACACACACACACACACACACACACACACACACACACACACACACACACACACATATACAGGGTATGTCATCAAAATTCGGACAAATCGAATACTTTCTTTAAAATGTTTTTAATGAAAAATTAAATATTACAAAAAATCCTTTTACATGGCACTTGAGGGATCCCTATAGAGCACAATTATTCGATATATCCCCCATTAGCTTGAATCCTCTATGCTTGGTCTGAAATGTTCACACGCACGCTGTAATGTAACGCTGTTCATGCCGACGAATGTTGTCTCAACAACTGTCCTTAATGACGTCATATTGGAATGCCGAGACTTGTTTGACCCTTTCAACTACGCTCCAAACGTAGTAGTCCAAGGGATTTAAATTTGGGAGGTCAAAATCGAAGTCGAGGCGAGCAATTCAGCTTGTCTTGGCAGCCTCAGAGAGCATTTGTCGTATCTTTAAGGTGTATGATTTGTATCGAAAGTTCTCCTCAACAATTCAACGCATTGTTGGCTCGCTTGCACCAACAATCGACGTTAATTTTCGCAACGATTGCCTTGGGTCATCCGAAATCAACTCTTGAGTCCTTTCAACGACTACGGGGGTTCTCGCGGTGCGTTTTTTTGAGTGACTCTTTCTCGCTGACATACTGAAACCTTCATTGGACTGTTCTAAAGCTATATATTTTGCTACAACATCATAATCGGTTGATCTCGGGTATTCAAAGAACCGAATTATTTCCATTGCTGAGCGTCCAGCGCGAAGGCCTTCGATGATCGCGGCTCTTCGATCATATTCCGCACTTGGTTTCAATATTGGCCATTTTGAGAATATGACTGTTTACTAGAAGCATCAGGCTTTCTCAGACGCCAATAACAATCTCTGACGGAGGCACAATATAGCGAAAAGTTTAAATTGAAATTTATCCGGATTTTGGTGACGCACCCAGTATGTGTGTGCGTGTGTGTGTATGTGTGTGTGTGTGGGGGGGGGGTGAGTGGGTGCGTGCGTGCGTGTGTGTGTACCTATGAAAATATACCGCCAAGCCGGCACGGCAGGCGGCGAGCAGTTCGCGCTTCGTCGCCGGCGGCTGTTCATTGGATTCTATTTCGAATACAGGCACAACGAAGACTACACCGTGCTTGGGCGATCTTTGGTGCACCATCTCCATGAAGTCGGAAGCCAACCGCGCACTCGGTAACAGCTCGATATCTGACACAAGCACGCGAGATGTGTTCGCCATCGCTCTCGCTACATTCCGGGTGACGTTGATGGGATATGTCATTCTCCTCTTCCGCCTCTCGGTCTCGGCCTGCCGCCATTGAAGATCAGAGGCAGCGCAATCACCCTGTATACGACTGATTGCACTCAGGGCGGGCGGTCGACCGGCCGGAAACACCAGGTGGACGGAAACCTGCAGGGTCATTAAATAAAAAGGATTATAATGAATGCGAATTTTATGTACATCATATAATATATGAGAAAAAGGCGGAAGGACAACAAAGACATGATATTGTATCCAAAATATATAGAGGTAAAAAATATTATATCAAAAATGTTATAAATATATTATACATTGACCTATAAAATCATAAGGATAAAGTATTCTGAACAGAATTTTATATTAAGCTAATTGAAGATTGAAGAGTAGCGCTATTCACACGATTAAATATCTGATTCTTAAATCATTCATATCTGATTGTTAAAGTTATTAAATAACAGATCATAAATTAATAATAAATTTTGAAATAATCATTTATATTGTGTTAAACTTTTATCTTTATAAATTTATTAGAGATATTTTGTATCATTTAATACGTTAATTAGATAAACTGTAATCGTAAAATACGGAGTATTATACAAGTATAATATAAGTATATACGATACTTTTATGCTTTATCATTTATACATTCTTAATCAGTTTTAATAATTTTAATTAATTAAGATTTATATTCTGCATTATAGATTAGAATGACTATACTAATCGCAAACAAGCATTTTGATAACGGAATTTGCTATTTGCTATCATGCCTTCACACAACATATTTCATCATATCACTTTCTTTGTCACATGAATAATTTTGCGTTACATCTAGAAAATTATTTTAACGTAAGAAATGTACAATATTAAATGAAATTAAAACACAATGTGTAAGAAACATAAAAGAAGAAAGCTAAATTATGTGCATTCCATGTACACAATATTGTGCCTTATACATTACATTTAAGCAAACTACCTAGTAAGATTTAATTTTGACTAACAAAGAAACTTTATATACAAAAAATTTCTCTTGTACGATAATAAAGTGTTGTAATTTTTTTTTATATTATATATATATATATATATATATATATATATATATATATATAAGTGACTTAAAAGCGCAGATTCCCGAGTTCTCGCATTATTATAACGAAAGCATGAAAACTTTGAGGGTCGATAGAGCATAGCATTGTACTAATTGGTAAGAGATTCGCGATCGTGACAAGGAAGTTGAGGAGACCTTGTACATGGCAGGCTCGCAACGACAGGCTCGATCAAGCTGAACGACAGCGAGGCCGGCGTCGAGGCCTGGTGCAAATACCGCCAGGCTGAGCGGTCCTTCCCACCGTCTGGCGAGTTCCACGATTCCATAAACCTGATCGGCGGTGGCGTGTGTGGACAGCGTGACTTGGGGTAAACTGTCTGTCGCTTCAATGGCACCAAGCAACACGAATGGTAGAACCCTGCACGGAGAAAAAAAATCTCGCTGTCGCAGCAAAATCATCGCATGATACATTCAACGCGAAAGCGACCGAATAGCAAAGACTTCTACTATAGGATATATATATACTATAGGATATATATATATATATATATATATATATATATATATATATATACTATACTATATATATTGTCCAATGTTTAACTCATTTTATTATTAAAATAGAAGGATATTATTGCATAAATTTGCTTGTAGAGATATGAATGATCAGCTAGAATAAATTTAATTTGAGATAAAATATTAAGTCCCCTCGGAGGTCCGGCCACCTCCGGGGGGGCCTGAGGGGCGGAGATGCCCCCTCGGCGTACGTACATTGCAGCAAATATTCAAGAAAATTATTTATCAAATTAGATCAGTAAACCCCCCCCCTCCTTCCAGTTGCACCAATGTTACTCTTTAATTTTAAACGAAGTTTAAAACTCTCAAGTTTTTTATCTTTTGTTTTTTTCCCTTTTGCAATCGTTTTATCGATAATTGTCTATAATCTCTATTTTTTTGTTTCTTTTTAAGTTCGTTAAGTTTTACCTCGGGCGACATAAAATAAAAAAACCTGATAAGAAGCAAAAAGATAAGATGTAAAAAATAGCAAAAAACATGAAACAAAAAATACATTGTAGAATAGGCTTCATTTTCTCTCTGTAAAGCCAAAAGAGAGGAAGAGATAGAGAGAGTTTCACGCCTCGGTTAAATCAAAGCAACGTTGGTGCAACGTCAGGCGCGCCTAAATAATCTTTCTGTTAATATGACGATTAAGAAAATCTGCTACGACAGCATAAAGTATGCTGTGCCAGCAAACTTTTTTCTCCGTGCTCCGTTTTTTTATGTTGAGTACCACTTTCCGGTTGATAATTATTTCAATGTCAGTCTTTTAGTTGTAAGCCGAATTAAATATAAGAAGAAAAACAACGATGATCTTTTGTAGATGACAGTAGACGATTGATCTCTACCTGTAGGGACTCTTCTCGCCGATTTCGGAGCTCCACGTGAGTCTGGATGATGGATAAGAGAGGACATCCGGCAAGCCATGGTACCATCTGCAGGCACTTTCATTGCGAGGTCGCTGACCTGCCATGTACATGCCCGCTGCATAGACGAGTGATCCTGGTGGATCAACGTCCTGCTGCGAATTTATATGGTTGTTATCCAACGTGGAGATATCACCGTCATCGCGAAAAACGAGCGTCGTCGTTGGCAATCGAAAATCTCGGCCGAATAGCAGACGGAAGGCCAGGAGAGACAGCACCAACGTCGTGGGCCATACTAGTAGCTTGCGAGCGAGGCTGCGCATCGCTTTCTCTGAGAGAGAGAAAGAGAGAGAAAGAGAGAGAGAGAATACACTAATCAGAATCTAATTAACTTGATGCAAAAGTAATCTTTCTGTCTACTTCATTAATCTATAAATAGTCAAAGATTAAAACGCACGAGGCAATCAAGTTAATTCTTCTGCAACCTAATTCAAGTTGATATCATTTGATAAATCTGAAATTTATCTTTCCAGAATTTAAGGAAGACACTTGCAGCGCAAGGCTAAAAAGGCTCATTCATTCTACTGTATTGGCATTCAGTTATTGTCATATTTTTAGCAATTTTGAAGAGTTAATAGGCATTTAGCACGCAAGTGAAGTTAAAATTGATAAGTTAGCAATGACCAGCCTGTCTAAACGCACCTTGGTTATTCCCCGATCTCCTCGTCGATCGAGAACGGTGGAACGATGTTCCATATTACAAATGCAAATGGCGGGTCCTCCGAGGAACATCCGCTGTCAAACTGGCACAACATGCCGTTTGTCGAGGAGATGCAGCAGACTGCGAGGTATCGGGGATCGATACCGCGCAAACGCGTTGGCGAATTGTGAGGATACAACACACGCGGGCCGAGATGTAGAGTCGTAATTGCAAGCGGAACAGAAAGAATGGCGTCACTATATAATACGTAAGATTTCAACCTAGATTTTGTCTTCTCGTAACTTAATGATTTTATAATGATTCTTTATTTCCACTATAATAGAACATATTTTATTTTTTTCTATTTCCCTTCTTTTAACATAAGAAACAATTTTTACATGTATATCGGAAATTCGAATCTACATATATATATATATATATATATATATATATATATATATATATATAATCAACACGTGATTATATAAAATAATATATAAACAATACTATGACAATATACAGATAGAGAAAACAGTGAAAACTGCGAGA
>Ga0157363_1006659_pt1 | contig 10893 bp, 4 predicted proteins | sample AttsexASBM1_FD_111477 | JGI IMG/M metagenome (GOLD analysis project Ga0157363, IMG submission 111477) | Fungus gardens microbial communities from leaf cutter ant in Ribeirão Preto, State of São Paulo, Brazil - Atta sexdens ASBM1 | ecosystem: Host-associated > Fungi > Mycelium > Unclassified ...
CTGAGCGGCACTTCGATTCTTATGAAGACGTCCGAAAATGGCTTGATGAGTGGTTTGCCTCGAAAGATGAGGAATTTTTTTGGCGTGGTATACACAAATTGCCCGAAAGATGGGAAAAATGTAGTTAGCGAGGGCAAGTACTTTGAATAAATTTGTTTTTGCTTCCTAGGAAAAAAAATGTTTTTCTGACTAAAAAACAGCGGATTTAAGCCTGGTACATAACCTCACATTCAAGTGATATATAGGATATAGCACAGCAAGTAATGTACGTTTTATTTAATGATTTTGCTTAATACGTAATGTATTTATGTAATGTTTTCTCTCTATAAATATGATATTAATATGATATTAATATGAAATATTTTTCTTGAAATATTTTATTTGGAATTAAAAATCTATTTTATCGACATTGATCAAATTCGGCCGCTCCAACATCCTCTTAATATTTACGTAATTATCCAGCTAACGCTAAATATTCACAGAAAGTTCGATTCACAATACATATTATCAATGTACCTAATCTTCCGGAATAGTAAAAGAATCATCACAGAATGTAACATGTAAAAAAACATGTTTAGAATATTGTGTGAATATTTCTTATATATATATTTCACAAAAATCATAAATGAGCGAACAATACACACAGAGGATCGCGAAGAATATTTATTTATAAACAAGAATCACCTGAGAGAGAATATAAGGAGCACAACACACTCTGTGAAGTGAGCCTCAAAATTGAGCTCCAAAGTGAAAACACATTAAATGTATTTTTCAAAGCAAAATTTTGTTTAAAAACTGATTTACGAACAACCTGACTTGGAATTTCTAGAAAAATTAATATTTTGCAGAATATATTATATATGGAATATTCTTGGAATATGTATGTATCGACATACAAGTGAAATTTTTAACCAATATTTGAATATTTCTTTTATATACTATAATATTCGGACTATTTTGGAGTATTAAAATGATTTTTGGGGATTTAGGAACATTTTTATGAATATTTCAAAAATATTTAGCGTTTGCTAGGTAAGAGTAACAAACCGATAATACGGTACTAATTTCATGATTTATTGATTTCATAGACACGTACAGCCGGTCACAGTAAGAGTGCAACTTTTTTTTCGATGGGTTTCGAAATGCAGCTTGCTCACTGAGCGCTTGGTTTTTATTTATAGATCAATGAGTAAAAACTAATCACTCGGAGAGCAAGCTGCGTTCTGAAACTTTTGAAGAAAACTATTGAAGAAACAGTGTTACAACTTTTTTTGTCCAGCTGTATATATATATTTAAAACTTAATATTCGATTTTTATTAAAAACTGTGATTTTAATTGTGTTATTATCATCCGAGTTTGATTATCAGAGATGATAACAACAGAGAAAAAAATTATATAATAAATTGTAAATAATTTTTTAGTAATACAATATATAAAATATTATAGCATTAAAAGTATGCGCACTTATTTATACAACAAAAAAATCATGAATTTAATAACATATTATCGAAATATTTATGTTAATAATTGCAAATTTTCATTAATTGTCAATAAACTCATCGTTCTTCAATTATCCCGGGACCCTATTGATAGTCAAAAATTTGCGTAGGAATGACTATCTTTAAAAAGACTCTAAAGCCGTCTGTATTACCGATTAATCGTAATTTTTATATAACAATTACTTTTTTTATGCGTATATTTTAATTCTGGATTTTCGAATCTAAAAAAAAAAAGAAAAAAAATAATGTTATACAAAAATAATGATTTAGCCAATATTGATGGCTTTAGAAAGACGGCCCTTAAGAAGATCTTAAAATCATCCTGTTTTACCACGATTACGTTTTAGGAGAAATCTCTGAATTGGCTTTATGAATTGCAAAATTTTTTTTACAGAATTGAAGAACACATTAAAAAAATCCCCAAAACACTATTTCAAAATTACTATTTGAAAAAATCGGAACAAAATTAAAAAATTCACTTTTTATGAGACGTATGTACTGTCACCTTAATATTTGCTTCATATAAAAGTTTTATTTTAGATATAACAGTAGATTGAAAATACGCGAGGCGATTTGAATTGCACGTTAAATGCAGGGAGAAAATTACTTAACAAGTTACTTATAAGTTATGAGTAGAATTCCTAAAGGATAAATCTTTTGATTTTATTGTCAATTGATTATATTATACTAATCAATTGTATTTTGGTGTGCTGATTACAAATATGATCATGAAAATTACCGACAAGATCATTTTGACAGTCATTTGCAGCCGATCAATCTGGCTAAGCATCACTATTCCGGTAGCATGTGACTCCCATTCCATCTCCTCTCCTCCCCTCCTCCAACTTAAGGGCACTAGCGTAAAGCGACTTCCCCCTGCTTAGAGGCACATGACTTTCCATGCGATACGAACGATAAAATGTGAAAAAAATCGTTTTTAAATATTTGACCTTGAAAGTGACCTTGTGGGCAATTTTCATTATCGTATTCGTAATCAGGGCATCAAAATATAATAGTATCAATCGACAAGAAAATCAGAGAACCTTTTCAGAACTCTATTCTAATTTATCTTTTAGATTATTTTATATACATTTATTATAAAAATTGAGTATAAATTATTTTTTATATTACATTTTACCATTTGCTTCAATTTCGTAACTTTTTGTACTCAAATACACAATAACATCTCCCCCTACCAAACGACTTTCTACGTGAAGCGACTCTCATTCACGATGGAAAGGATAATATGGTATTCATTTTGCAAGCATCTCTCTCTAAATCTCCGCCGTCTCTGTCTATGAATGTCGCGTCAGGGGAAAAGACTGCCACCTGAAACACTAAACATGGGGCGATATTCATAATTTGTTTTTATTTTAAAACAGTCTTAAATAATGTCTTAAGAGTCCTCTACATAGAAGTCGTAGATAATCGTGGAGTCTTAAGTCGTAGGAAACCAAGCAATCACAATCAAATGTAAAGAGAAAATTCGATTAGAATCGGTTTCCTACGACTTAAGACTCCACGATTTCTATGTAAAGAACCCTTTAAGATACTAATATAGTCCTCGAATTGATTTATGACTTAAAATTGTACTTAAGACAGTTTTAAATATAAGAATCAACTATGAATACTGGCCTGTTTCGCATCGTGAAATTGGTGAATCTTCCCTTGTTTAACATACTTTATGTTTCTCTTTCTATAGAACAGATTAGTATTCATAGTCGATTCTTACATTTAAGACTTATAGTCTTAAGATAATATTCTTGAGACTTCCACGGTGCTTTCAATATATAGCATATTATGCGTTTCGCGGGTTTTCTCCGTATCCAGATTCATTCTTGGAATGCCAACGTGAACTTTGCAGTCCACTTCATCAGGAAGAGCAGCCCGATATTGAGCTGTTTCTCCGGGTCGTTCCTTTTATATATTATGCTACTTGTTGCAGTAGTGAAGAGAAAGAAGAGAATTGTGGGTGGGGGGGGAGAGGTGGGGGAAATCGGTCAGTCTTCAATAACCGGGAGAATAGTTTTCCATATTTTATTTATATTGTAGTCATTATCTCTATTTAGATTGTTAGGGTGTTTTTATATCTCTATACTTTCTTCTCTATACTTTCTTGGAAAGTACGATGTAATATTGGCTATTGTGGTCGTTTTGTCAAATGGTATTTGATATCCTGTTTCGATGTTCTGATACTGATTACTGCGTAACGTGTTTTAGCCTGACATCACATTCGTGTTCTTTTATCTTATAATAGGTTAACTTATTCTTCCGGTTTCTCCAATGCATACTTGCCCATAGAAATAGTGTTTTGTATACTCCTGCGGAGCTGAATGGAGGTCTTTAGGATTTCTCAAAATTTGTCCTATCTTTCTGAGTTTCGTCTTTCGTTTGATTGTGTGTCAAAGACCGTTGTCTTGTTTGCATATTTATTGATTGTTTTGATTATGTCTTTTTTTCATGTCCGTTTTTCTGTAAAGCTATTTTTAAATGATTGAGTTCTGTCTGTAGACAGTTCTTTGTCAGAGATGGTGAAAGCTCTATATGTAGTGAATTGATTGCACACTGTTTTTGTGCTGGATGTGACATAAGTATCTGTATGTGTTGGTTTTCTGTACACTTGATGGCCTAAAGTACCGTCAGCTTTTTGAGACAAAAATATCTAGGAAGGGGAGTTTCCCTTTTGCTTCTAAGTCTAGAAAAGTGGATATTTGGATGTTGATTGTTGAGAAAAATAAGAAATTTACGGAATTTGACTCTGCCGTGTCTCCATATCACGAATGTGTTGTCTACATAACCAAACTTCTGATTTTTTGAGTGTTTTTCTGAGGGCCTCTTTTTCAAAATGCTCTATGAATGTCGACGATTACAGGAGAAATAGAAGAGCCCATTGCTACTCCTGAAGTTTGTTCTTAAAATTGATTGTTATAGGAAAAGTAAGTGGTTGTTAAGTAGTGCTCTATTAGCGGGATGAGGTCGGAAGAGACTTCATGTAAGGCCTTTATTATTTTTAATGTGTCTTTTATTGGGATTTGTGTGAAAAGGGATTCTACATCGAAACTTACAAGCAATTCTGTAGGACGTAGTCGAATTTTTTTAATCTTTTGTATGAAGTCCGTTGAATTATGTATGATTCGGATTTTCCAATAAGGAGTTGTAGTGTTTGTGCTAGGAAGGAGGATAAGTTGTGTCGGAGAGTGTATGACGCTAACTATCGGTCTGAATAAGGTATTTAATTTGTGTACTTTTGATAGTCCGTATAATCTTGGTAAGAGAGGATTTATGTTTTTTTGTTGATTGATTTAGGTTTTAATATTGATTTGGTTTTATTGGGAATGTTGTTTTTTTTCACCAGGATCTTGATGTTCTGTGCAATTAGTTTTTGTCAAGCTTTTTGTATGATTTGTTTGAGAGAAGGTTCTTCATTTTTTTCTTATAGTTTGATGTGTTTATGACTAGTATCGTGTTGTCGGCTGAAAGCACAATTATGTCTGTATCCCTGTTCAGATCTTGGAGGGCCAATCGCTCTTGTCTAATGATGTTTGGTGAAGGGGGTTTGGCTTTGGAAAGGATATTGGTTACCTATCTGCGGATATTATTATCTGTTTGTTCTGATGAGAATCGATAGATAGTTGATTCTATTTGGTTGATAATCTCTTCCTTTGGAATCTTTCTAGATTTGCACTGCAAAGTTAGAGCCTAGGGCAAAGATATAGTGTCTTGAGACAGGTCTTTGATGGATAGGTTCTTGACATTAAGTAGAGAGAGTTATGGATTTTTGTGAGGGACAAGGTTCATGTATTTCTGTTTCTGTCTTTCAGAGGTGTGGATCTTCAGTTGTGTGTGGATCTTCATAACTTGTTCGTATGTAACGATCTAGGGTTTGCTAAATATCATGCCGCAACATGATGAATAAGTACAAGTGGCGTTTAAAGATTTTATGAGAAGCCTATTTGTGATTTAGTGAAGTGAATGCGTTCTTTAATGAAGATGAGGCTGATTTTATGAAGGATGTTTTTGGATTTGTGAGTTCCTAGACGGTCCTTGAGTTATAGGAATATTATTATCCCTGCAGCATTTTAGGAATGCCAATTTTATAAATAAATAAACTTCAGGAGCGACAATGGGTTCTCCTATTTCTCCTGTAATTGCCAACATTTTCATGGAGCATTTTGAGAAAGAGGCCCTCAGAAAAACACTCAAAAAACCAGAAGTTTGGTTATATAAACGACACATTCGTGATATGGAGATACGGAAGAGCCGAACTTCCTAAATTCCTTATTTTCCTCAACAATCAACATCCAAATATCCACTTCACAGATTTAAAGGAAAACGGAAAACTCCCCTTCCTAGATGTTCTTGTCTCAGAAAGCTGACGATACCTTAGGCCATCAAGTGTACAGAAAACCAACACACATAGATACCGAATCACACCATCACCCACAAAAACTGCAATCAATTCACTTGTACATAGAGCTTTCATCATCTCTGATAAAGAAAACCTACAGAACTTAATCATTTAAAAATAGTCTTACAGAAAAACGGACACGACAAAAAAGACATAATTAAAATAACCAATAGACATGCAGACAAGATAATGGTCTCTGACACATAATCAGATGAAAGGATCCTATCCATTCTCCCATATGTCAAAAGGAACAACAGATCGGATTGATAGAATATTAAACAAATACAATATCCGAATTATTTTTAAACCACTCAAAAAGATAGGACAAATCTTAAGAAATCCTAAAGATTTCTTAAGATTCTTCAAAGACCTCCACTCAGCTTCGCAAGAGTATATAAAATATCTTGTTTCTGCGGGCAAGTATGCATTGGAAAAACTGGGAGAATCTACAGATAAAAGAACAGTAACGTGATGTCCGGTTAAAACACGTCACGCAATCAGCATTATCAGAACACAACATCGAAACAGGACATCAAATACTTTGATAAAACGATTACAATAGCCAACATTACATCATACTTTCCAAGAAAATATAGAGAAGCCATAAAAATACAAAAACATCCTAACAATCTAAATAGAGATAATGACTACAATATAAATAAAATATGGAAAACTGTTCTCCTGGTTATTGAAGACTGAACGATTTCCCCCACTTTTTCCCCTCCCCCCACCTACAATTCTCTTCTTTCCCTTCACCACTCCAACAAGTAGCATAATATATAAAAGGAATGATCCGGAGGAACAGCTCAGTGTCAGGCTGTTCCTCGCCCTGATAAAGTGGACTGGAAGGTTGGCATTCCCAGAATGGATCTGGACGGAGAAAACCCGTGAAACACATAATCTTTATACAGTCTTAAGATGTCATAAGTCAATGCGAGGACTGTATTAGCATCTTAAAACATCTTATTTACGACAGTTTTAAAATAAAAACAGACTATGAATACTCCATGTTTCGCGTTTCACAATTCGCAGTCTTTTTCTCTCATGCATTCATAAAGAAAGGATCTGAGCAGAATTGTCGTAACACTTACTTAGAGACTTAAGTTGTAGATGTAAATAACACACAAGCTTTGGCGTCTCTTGGAGACACGGCAAGAAGTTGTACATCATACGTAAAAAGACGGCGAAGATTTAGAGAGAGAGAGAGAGAGAGAGAGAGAAACGCTTGCAAACTGAGCATCATGTTATTCTTTCCATTATGCTTCCATATGGAGCGACTTTCACTCCATCTCCCCTCCTGCTAATCGGCACACGACTTCCACGCGAAGCGACTCTCATCCATAGACATACTATCTCTGTACCAAGCATTGGATTGCCGAGGATTTAATCCAGATATAAGAAACAATCAATTACAGTCGAGTATTCCCCTGTCGTTCAACTGTAAGGGAAATACTTGTACTGACTGTAGTTGATTAGTTCTTACATTCCGATTAAACCCATGGTGGAAACTAGGCCATTGTCAGAAATTTCGGAAGTGGGATAGTCCTAAATAGATTTAGAAAAGGATGCACTCACTTGATGCTAAAGTCTATATTACTGAAGTAGCGCATTTCTTTTATCTTGCCGACAGCCTTCCTATTGGCTATTTCACTGCCATCTTGGACCTAGTTCTATAGTGCTATAAGCGCTTAGTATTATTTAGAATCTCTATAACAGAGTTTAGACTGTCTATGCTGAAGCGATTGCTGATTGGTTCTGCCATTAACAGTTAATTAACACTATCGTTAACTAGTGACAGCCAATGGCAGGATAATCCTGAAAGAAGAAAGCGTGGCTATCACTAGTCAAGATAGCGATAATTATCAATAGAATGTTTAGAGAATGTTTAGTTCTCGCAACAGTAGTATAGATTAGTATACACATTATACAGATATATCATTATATAGATGATTGCAAGACATATTGACATGCTGACATATTTTTGCTCGTCTACAATTCCATTCTACTCTATCTTTCATCTTAGATTATTTAAATAGTTTTAATTCAATTCTATTGTCTCGTATAACAGCAAGCAAGAACTCGGATCGAAATTTCGGTTCAGTTATGATCACGGTCAAAGACTGTACCCAATTTTCGTTTTCGATTCCGATCTTTTTACGGTCCTTTTACGGATAACAGTTTCGGTCTTTTTCGGTCTTTTTCGATCTTTTTTGATTCCGGATCGAAAAAGTCCGAAATCCAAATGATTTTGGTTCTTTTATCGATAACGGTGACCATTTGGATTTAAGTTTTTTTCAGTTACGGTATGATTATCTACTGTAGAGAAAGGTAATACAACAAGCATAAATTGTACATTTAAGGAAATTCATATTTATTTTTAAGACAATATTGAATTGGAGATATGTAAACACTAAGCAATGTAAGGCCTATTTTTACCAATGCAGTTTAACTTTAATCTCGGTTCAACTTAGGGCCTTAGCAAAAGATTGACTTATAATCTTAAGATAATTCTTATGCGTTAGTAAAGACATGAACCTCAGTTCCACAACTCATGGTTAACTCTTAACCGAGGTTCAACATATTCTTTATTTCTTTCCAATTCTAGAATTGAAAAGAGAGGAATAAGTTGAACCATGGTTAAGAGAATTGTGAAACTGAGTTTTAATCATAAGATACTGTCTTAAGATTATAAGTCAACTTTTCTGCTAAGAAAAGTACCCTTATTCTTTATCTTTTTCTAATTCTTAAAATTAAAAAAAAATGAAAAGTTAGTTGAACCGAGATTAAAGTTAAACTGCATTAATAGAAATGGGCATAAACACTCTAACTCTAAATTAGTGCAAAATAAAGAGATCATTTTTTTTTCTTTTTTTGTTGCTATTTCACTTTTATTATCTTCTGCGACGTATTCTATGTCGATTATGATTTATTAGTGATTTATAGCAATGCCAATGATCGTTTACAGCTTTTTAATAATTTTCTATAAAATAACATTATTCTTACGTAAATCATAATCGAGCAAAGAAATAAGATAATAACACTTCGTGAACACCCTGTAATATTGCTAATTGCTTGAAATATCCTTTTCCTCTTTAAGACTCTCCTGCAATCACTGTCATAGCAATCGCTATGACATATGTGTGACATATGTATTACTATATCATGGGGATATATATATTTGGTGGCTGTAGAGTCGACGATCATACATACCGAAGAGATTAAAACATCCGAATCGAAAACTGGACTAAAATCTAACCGAAAAACATTTTCGGTCCGGTTACGATCCATTAGCTTGCACAACATTTCGGTCCGATTATCGATTTCGATCCAATAAAAATAACGATTATAATCCGATTATTGGTTTCGTTCCGAAACTGATAGTAAGTAGTCATTTGAATTGCGCGGTAAATACGACGATACATTTCCAATTTTGACTGTTAATGGCGGATAGGTATACACGCGAATGCAGCGTCCAAACTCTATTATAGGGACTCTAGTATTAGTGGTACATAATATGGTTAGTAGGGCCTATGCGGACTAATGCGCTACTTTAGTAATATAGAATTTTAGGACCACAACACAGACTTTTACATAACGCATAACACATAATGCATAAGCGAATCAACCAATCAAAATCTTTTTTTTCCTCCCATTTCACGGTAAAGGAGAATTTTGATTGGATGGTTCCCTTATGCATTATGCATGAGTCTGTGCTCTCAACTTATACTGATGCGTTCTCTCTCGTTTTATGCATGCATAAAGTGTATTATTAAGAGAGAGAGAGTCGAAAGAAAGAACGAGGAATTGAAATGTAACAGCTTATAGTCAGATCGGCAAATAGAATATATGTTCTGTGAGAGTCTCACGGCGAGCTCGAACGTGTTTCGTCTCGGAATTTTTGTTAGCCAGGTTAACCCGCCAAGTTTCTTCGTGCTTCCGATCTCTTCTCTCATGCACTATATACGCATGCGCGAAACGAGAAAAAACGCACAGCAAATCAGAGAGAATCAAGGGAGAGTGGATTCAACCGGAAGCCGTCATTCGTTTGCCATTCATTAGAATGAGTAGGAGATATGGTAGAATCTAGCAAACGAGAATGGATTAAAATGGATTGAAACTTTTTTCTATTCGAATGCCTATTTTCAATAGCGAATACTTTTTTTGGATTTAATTGGCTTTAATTAGATTCAATTGAATGCAATTGGGTTGAAAAACTGCATTTTCTATTCAAAATTTTGAATTGAACAGTATTCATAATGTGCACAAAAAAAGCTAATATCATTTTTAGATTGAAAGATATAGAGATGCTCCATGCAATTGCTATAAATGAATATGCATTCAGGATTGAAATGCATTCATTTTAACATTTTAAAATTCGTGAATCAATATTTCGGAAAATCTGAATCCATTTCAATTCTTTTCAATTCATTCTCGTTTGCTGGAAAGCATAATGGAATATATGGTGCAGCACACACTAGTATTGTACCGCATTAGTATTATGTGTATGTACATATACATACATGCACACATGCACATTTGCAGAAGTGAGTGGATAAATAGCGGAATCAATTAGAGAATAGAACGCTATCGGTTTCATATTCTCCCTTAATTCTCATTACATCAAGTGAGTGCGTCTTTTTCTAAATGAGGGTTACCCCCATTCCTTGAATGCTCGGTCTAGAGATGCTATGAACGCGTTCCAAGCATCACTTTATCCTCATCGTTTTCAAATATTAAACAAGGATGAAATGATGCCGCGAGCGTTGCGAAAGTTAAGTGGAACACGCCCTATGTTTATATTCTCACCTCTTTTCTCCTGTTTCAGAAGCGTCCGACTTTCCACGCGAAATAGGTGTCATCCAATGACACACACACACACACGCACGCACGCACGCACGCACGCACGCACGCACGCACGCACGCACGCACGCACGCACGCACGCACGCACGCACGCACGAACGAATGCACGCACGAACGCACGCAC
>Ga0157363_1006660_pt1 | contig 10892 bp, 3 predicted proteins | sample AttsexASBM1_FD_111477 | JGI IMG/M metagenome (GOLD analysis project Ga0157363, IMG submission 111477) | Fungus gardens microbial communities from leaf cutter ant in Ribeirão Preto, State of São Paulo, Brazil - Atta sexdens ASBM1 | ecosystem: Host-associated > Fungi > Mycelium > Unclassified ...
GTGTGTGTGTGTGTGTGTGTGTGTGTATATATTTTTCTCTCTTGCACCATTGCAAAGCGAGATAAAACTTATCTTTTCTCAATTTTGAAAATTGTCAGTCATGACCCGACTATAATTAGAGGATTTCTAACTTGCATTCTAATAAATGGTATAACGTATAATCTTATACGTTGGATACATGCACACATTTCGTTCCTAAATTAGTTCAATTGTATCATTTGAAAGCTATATTCAAGACTAACTGCTGAAGTTACAAAATTAACCATAGGTTTGTTTTCTATAGCTGAATTAATATACACTTTGGGAATTTAAAGTGAGATTGGTATAAGTTTGACATTTGATGAAAGCGAGAAAGAAAGTTCTAATGCAGGAACAGAAAGCAGACTATATACGACTTTTATTAACCTGGATGTCCTACTATTGCAAATCAACAAGTTAGGACAAAAATTTAGTGCTATTTTGTTCCAATCGTTTGACATCTAGCAGGAAATAAAAAATAAAATAGATATCTGTCTAGGTTAATGACAAGCTGAATCTATAATAAAAAAAAATATATATATATAAATATATAAATATATATATATATATATATATATATATATATATATAATTTTTCTTGAACAACTTTTTAAAGAAAAATATTTCAGACAAAAATTTTGTGACTTCGATAGGGAGACATAAGGTAATACCATTGGTTTGAAATTGGGGTGGCGTTATCAAGATGAAACAAGGTCACTTTGAATTTTTTAAATGGAACATTTTTCATTACATCCTCATTTTTCATTACATATTCTTATAGTTTTTCAAAATACTATATAATTGAGTTTATTTTCAATAAGTATTTTTCGAATTGTAAAGTTTGCAAGTTGCAGCACCACCGGCATTAGCATTATCCAAGGTGTTCGACCGATAGTTAAAACCTCTTAAATGTTGTTCATTATGGATAACCTGAGTAACATTTAAGAGATTATAGCTGTCGATATCTTGGGTAATGACACAGACTTGTATAAATAGACTGCCGCCTCAATGTGATAGAAAGAAATTAACCTGATTCCGAGCAGTTTTAGTTTTCATATATGTATATGTGCGTTGTCTATGAGTATCATATGAATTTATCTATGTAAACAGGTTGTCACGTTGCTGGCACTTTTTGCATCTTCGCTTTCTCTCTTTTCAAAATGTCAAATATATATCTATCTTATTTTAAGTGCAAAAATATTTGGAGATTTCATGCAACGCGGACAGACCTATTTATACATGTGTAAATGAGAGAACTCAAATATGGCGCTTCCCAGAGCTGTCTTCAAACATGGAGGCGAAGTTGGCAGTCTATTTATAGAAGTCTGTGGGTAATGCTAATGTCGACGGTATTGCAACTTTCAAGTCTTATAACTCGCAACTTAATAAAAAAATATGTTATTATATATATAGTATATAATAATATAGTTTTGAAAGCTCTCGAGATAAGCTATAAAAAAATATAATAGAATATGAGTTTCATTTAAAAAATTCGAAGTAAACTTGCTTTGACTTTGATAACGCCACTTAAGATCAAATCAATGATACTATCTTATGTTCCCTTCAAAATCACAAAACTTTTGTCTGAAACATTTTTTTCTGCATCATCCTGCTGAAAAACATATGACCTTCCGGATGCCATAGTTTTCATCCATGGCACTACATCCATCAGAACGCGCATTCGATTGCTCTGGATCATTCAAAATCAAGGCTTCAGTCAGCTTTCAACAACTGTAGAGGTCTTCGTGGTGCGCTCTTTTTCACTGACACCTTCGTTAGACTGTTCTGATGCCGTATATTTTGCCACAAAGTCATAAATGGTTGATCTCGGGTATCCAAAGAATCGAATTATTTCCATTGCTGAACGCCTAGCGCGAAGGCTTCGATGATTGCGACTCTTCAATTATACTTTGCGCTTGGTTTCAATATCGTGGCCATTTTGGAAATATGACTGTTTATTAGAAGCATGAGGCTTTCTCGGATGCCAACAATAACCTCTGGTGGAGGCACAATATAGCGGAAAAATTTAAATTGATGAAAAATTGAAATTTATCCGGATTTTGGTTACGCATCTTGTATAAAGAGATGTAATATTAAAAAAATAGATACACTAGATTTTGTTGCTTTTTGCTGCTCCAAGAGCAAAAACAATGTTAAAAATATAAGATTGTTAAACAAAAATCTATAAACAATCTGAAACTGCACTGTCACGCGTCACAGCGTGACTGAAAGTTACGTTATAGAATTTGTTGCTCGTATGAATTTAGTACTAAAATGTTGTAGACATCATATTAAAATATATCAATATTCGAATTTGTTGTTAATTATAACACATGAAAATTGAATTGAAAATTGAATTGAAAAAATGATCAGATTTATCGTGATCATTTCGCGGTGTACTAAGATCCTTTAAATCGTATATGTCAATATTTGAATTTGCTCACTCTGATAAATATATGCTTAATTAATCAATGTTTAAAAGCACTTATATGCAAAAAGAACGTAACCGGATAAATTGATAATTTTCATTCTATAATAAAATGTTAAAATAGTTGAATTCATTGTTGTCTCTTTTCTGCGATGCGAATTGATTGTCTAGAATCGCATTACATGTGTAATTTCATATCTTGAGTGGATGTACGATATTTTAACCATTTATCGATTTTTAGATCTTTAATTATTTTAATTATTTTATGACTTTTAATGACTAATACATTAGTAACGATGTCATTGTGCGTTGCCGCGCAGGTTTTTATATAAAACCTGCGCATCGAGAACGATATCGTTACTGTCGTTTCAGTTACAGAATAAAGGCCTTATTAATTCGAATTGAGGTTACTTAAAGTTTAAAATTAAGTAGGTTTATCATTATAACTAGATTAAGTTTACCATTATAACTCTTTATAGTGTTAGAATGACGCGTACCTGTCATCGACTGGAGATTTGGAGCTTCAACTATCAATAGAGATGCTTAGCTTTTTAATTGAACTGTTAGTATGCATCTAGTAGACGAAGAGGTCACTGTAGTGATCTTGTAGCGATGAGTATGGGAAGTGAATAACCTATCATTTCATGTAAAAATAATACATATACATTTAAGCCTCGCGGTCGCTTGAAGAGGACTTTTTAAAAACTGTTGCAGATTTTGGTTTTTTTACTGAAAGGCAAGGTTGTATGTCGTTCGATAGTTTATATCCTTATTCTAAGGTTGACTTCCATATCCCTTAGAAGAGATCGTCTTACAAAAATTGTAAATTATAGTTTCCTGGTTACCAAACAGTATGCTTGTCAGAATGAAAATTTTAAGAGAACTTCTTCAGGAGAACATTTAGTTTTGAAAACGGTGTCCAAATGATATCTCATAATAATCATTTATCAGATTTTATTTATCTATTAGGAGAATTTTTTCTGATATCTTATTTCAGAGATTTTTTGAAATTTTTATCTTTATGATATCATGCTAAATGATATCAATTTGTTCTCTCATGGAAGAAGATATTATTATGTTGTATGATTATTTAGCCCTGCAAATATGTATGCGCCGCTATTATTTGATTTAGAAACTAGACGTAATTATGATATCTTTTATGAAAAATTGTTGACATTTGTTGACATTTTAGAAAATATCATAAAGATAACAATTTTAAAAGACGTAGATTCATAACTTAATCTATAAAATTTAAGAAAGCACAAAATACATAAAGGATAACAAAAAGATGTCTAAAAGATGACAAAAATATGATCGTTTTTAGATTGTTTCTTCTGTAGCAAAACGAAAAGATGACTATAAGATCTTTTAGTTTTGTTGAAAAGACAACTAAAAAAAAAGACATCTTTTCATATCTTTCTTTGGTTGTCTTTTCAATAAAACGAAAAGTCAATTAAAAGATATCTTTTCATATTACCGAAAAAAACAATGTGAAAAAAATATTTTTCCGTTATTTTGATATTTTTCATTTATTCATACGCGGGAACGCCACCAAACGGACGTGGTGGAATTCGGGTTCTCGTGTTTGAAAACCATACGGAATAGAATAAAAGATGCAGCATTATGAGAAATATTACCCGTGTTCTAACAAACACTAATGAAATATTTTTTAAAAGCGAGTCCCCTCAAAGAGGACTATGATGGAAGATAATGCTCTCGCACATAGGACACGGCAAGCATTGCAGATTACATAAATGGGATGTATAGTATATTGACAGTCATACAATTTCGTTTAGTTTTATATAAAAATTAATTCAGATATATAACGTTAGTAAACGTTACGTGTGCCAAAATATAAAAACTAAAAGAAGTCTTAAAGACGACTAAAGGATATTTACAGAAGTCATCTTTTAGTTATCTTTCAGATAAATTGTGTTCTGAATTATATATTAAGTGTGGGAAAAAGTTCGTGGCGTTTTTTCCGTTAGATGGCATTAAAAAAACGCCACGAACTTTTTCTCATTTAATATAACAGACTTCTTTTAGACATCATAAATACAAACTCTGTATGTTAATATACTTTAGGTATCATAAAATTTGAGAAATTTGTTAGGTATCATTTTTGTGATATCTTTCTATTCTCAAAAAATGGCATATTAGACAGAACATTCAGATATCTTTATGTGATCCTTTAGAAATTTCTCTAAGTTACATTCAGAAATGAAATATCTTTCAGAAGCCTTTTTGCTGACATTGTGTGGGACATCGGTTGTTTTTCACATATATAAAAATGAATTCGAGTATATATATCTAAACAAAAAATATTTTCCCATATTTAAATAATTTACAAAAATATCATGAGATTTTCAAAGTGACTTTGAAGCTTCCTATACAGCACCGATTGTTGCGGAAAATTTTCAGAAATGTTTCAACCTTTCATATTTATGTGTAATAATTCTAAAAGGATTTTGCAATATGTTATAAGAAAAGTTTCAATTATATAAGAAATGTTTCTTAAATTTAATATATGCGATTTAATTAAAAAACATATCCAAACAAAACAAAAAATCATCATGATGTTAAAATAGCTCCAAAATTTACTAAAAATCATTTTTTGATCAAACAGATTCAGTTCAACATCATTTTAATGTTATTGTGACTTCGTCTATTTTAATTGCGAAAAACTTTGTTGAAAATGACAAAAAAAACACTTGCTTGCACATCAAATATTCTATTTTATCCCTCGTTTATACTCACTTAATGGCAGGAAGAACTACGACGACTATGATTATTTCATGAAATTTATAGTAACGAAAGGGGAATAGTCTATCCAACCAATGAATGGAAAGTACGACTACAAGACTAAGAGACAGAAGATGTATATTTCTGTCCTGCTTAGTAACTTTTCTTCTTTTTATGCATGTGCAAAAGAGAATAGAGGATAGAAAGATATTTCTGTTTTACAGATTACTCGCGCCATTCCGCTCCACTTTTCGGGACAGCGCCCTCTCTACTTAGCCGGAACTTAACAGGAATCGCTTTTCGCAGGAACACATGCGGAAAAACTCTACGCGCAATATTTAAACATAAGACTTAAAGACTAGTACAAAAGATGGAACTAACAACTTTATACATGAATAATGATATTTTATGGAAACTGCAAGTGTGATTTTTTTTAATGATTATGTATATGTGCTTTATACACACATAATCAATTAATCAAAATAGTTGGAGATATAATTACCATTTTCGAGAAATATTTTAAGTTTATTTCAATAAGTTTTGTAATCTGTAATCAAATCACACAACTCTTAATAAATTGAAAATACTTCCGAACTTGATTTTTGAACATATGCTTAACCCTTTCTTTGTCTATGTGTTCGCGAGTAAGCTTTCTCTGTACCGAAGATTCCATCACACGTGACTTTGGCCATGTTCCGAGATACACTGCCAATATTGGAAATCTGTAATATACGTAACGTGCACTATAGATTTTTAGTGCATAACAAAACACAGTCTTTAAAGATAGAGCATCACCTCGAAATTAGTGTAGAGTACCGAACACTATTTGTAACTGGATGGACATTGGTATCATTTATGTGGATGCCGACTATAGACAACGCTGATATCCTCCGCTCGTTATGCGGATGGTGATTAAAGTCGGCGTTAGTAGTGAAAGGATTAATTGATACTTAAACAACATTTAAATTTATTATAACAATTTAATAAATTTGAATATTTGATAACATTCTTGTGACTTCCACGGGTCCTTTCTATAAAGATTATGTGTTTCGCGGGTTTCTTCCGTATCCAGATCCATTCTTGGAATGTTAATGTTTCGTGAACCTCCAGTTTACTTCATCGGCGAGGAGCAGCTTGATTCTGTTTCTCCGGATTTTTCCTCTTTTTATATATTTATTATTACGCTACTTGTTGGAGAGAAAAAAGAGAATTATGGGTGAGGGTGGAGGAAATCAGTCAGTCCTCATTAACCGGGAGAATAGTTTTTCATATCTTATTTATGTTGTAGCCATCTCTATTTAGATTGTTAGGGTGTTTATGGCTTCTCTATACTTTCTTGAAAAATATGATGCAATGTTAGCTATTGTTTTGTCAAAGAGTATCGTTTTGTCAAAGAGTTTTCCGTTTTCCTCTACATCTATAGTAAAGTGGATATTTGGATGTTGATTGTTGAGGAAAATAAGGAATTTACGGAGTTTGGCTGTGCCGTGTCTCCATATTACGAATGTGTCTAATAATAATGGAACCAAACTTCTGGTTTTTCGAGTGTTTTTCTGAGGATCTCTTTCTCAAAATGCTCCATGAAGATGTTGGCAATTACAGGAGAAATAAAAGAACCCATTACCGCTCCAGAAGTTTGTTCATAAAATTGATTATTAAGCAGTGCTCTTAACGGAATGAAGTCGGAAGAGACTTCATGTGAGACTTTTATTATATTTAATATGTCTTTTATTGAGACTTTATGGGATTTGTATGAAAAGGGATTCTATGTTGAAACTTACAAGCAAGTCTGTGGGACATAGGATTTTTTGGATCCTTTGTATAAAGTCCATTGAGTTAGTTATGTGTAATTTGAATTTTCCAGTGAGGAATTGTAGTGTTTGTGCTAGGAAGCGGGACATAAGTTGTATGTCGGGGAGTGTATGGCTAACAATCTGAGTAGGATGTTTGGTTTATGTACTTTTGGTAGTCCGTATAATTTTGGTAGGAGAGGATATGTAGGTTTTAGTGTTGATTTGGTTTTACTGGGAATGTTGCTTTTTTCCACCAGGATCTTAGTATTCTGCGCGATTGTATTAGTTGGATCTGTTCTCTGACCTTAGGCCAAGTATACAGAGAACCAACACACACACAGATAAATACCTCATGCCGAGGTATCCACCATCATCCAGCACAAAAACAGTCTGCAATCAATTCACTTGTACATAGAGCTTTCACCATCTCTGACAAAGAACATCTACAGACAGAACTCAATCACTTAAAAACAGCTTTACAGAAAAACGGACACGACAAAAAAGACATAATCAAAACAATCAATGCAAACAAGACAAAACGGTCTCTGACACACAATCAGACGAGAGAATCTTATCCATACTCCCATATGTCAAAGGAACAATAGATCGGATTGGTAGAATATTAAACAAACATATCCAAACTATCTTTAAATCACCCAAAAAGATAGGACAAATCTTAAGAAATCCTAAAGATCAAAGACTTCCACTCAGCTCCGCAGGAGTGTACAAAATATCTTGTTCCTGCGAACAAGTATACATTGGAGAAACTAGGAGAATGATCAATTTACGGATAAAGAAACATCAACGTGATATCAGGTTAAAACATCAATCAGCACTCTATCAAAACACAACCGAAACAGGACATCAAATACTGTTTGACAAAACGATCACAATTGCCAACATTACATCATACTTTCCAAGAAAATATAGAGAAGCCATAGAGATACAAAAACATCCTAACAATCTAAATAGAGATAATGGCTACAACATAAATAAAATATGGAAAACTATTCTCCCGATTAATGAAGACTGATTGATTTCCCCCACCCCCACCTACAATTCTCTTCTTTCTCTTCACCATTCCAACAAGTAGCGTAATATATAAAAAGGGGAACGACTCAGAGAAACAGTTCAGGCTGCTCCTCGCCCTCATCCCTGATGAAGTGAATTGTAAGGTTCACGAAATGTTGGCATTCCAAGAATGGATATGGAAGAAACCTACGAAATATGCATAATCTTTAAATTTAAATATTATTTAAGTTAATTGAATATATATTGAAATATCATTTTTGAAGTACTAGAAATAGCTGAAACCTTTTTGATAATATATAAAAAAAAATTGTAGATTCTATGTGTAACATTTCAACAATATTTGAACAAGATTTTATGTGCAAAAATCGCAGCCATTTTGTTATTCCAGAGCTGTTTCAGAAATGTTGCAAATATTTTTTGCAATTTTTATGTAATGTTTCATTTTTCAGTAGAAATTATTCTGAGATAGTACTGAAAATTTTTCGGTGCTAATATGGGTTATAAGAGAAATAATACTAAAAATATGATTTGGGTGTTTATAATCACGTATTCGTGCGGAATATATGGAATATATGGAAGCAAAGCAAGAAATGTACATAATGTTTTATTTAATGTATGTAACATTTTCTTGACGTACATAATATTTCATTTGGAATTAAAAATCTGTTTTATCGATATCGATTCATTCATCACTTCAACATTCTCTCAAGGGAACCTAATATCCGGTGCGAGAACCGATTCGCATAAATTAATTATTCCATGCGTTAGAGTGAACAACAAATTCGGTTATTATTGACACATTTTAATAGTACGTGTTACGAGGAATCAAGGACTTGAAAAGGACCGAAACCGAAATCGATAACCGAATTATAATCGTTATTTTTGTCGGACCGAAATATTGTGCAGGCTAATAGACCGAAACCGTAACTAGATCGAAAATGTTTCTCGGTTAGATAAATGTTTCTCAGTCCAGTTTTCGGTTCGGATTTTTTACTTTTTCGGTATGTACGATCATCGAATACAGTCTACAAATCCCAGTCACCAAATCCCCATGTAGTAATCATACATATACCTGCGATCGAATGTCGGCTATAATGAGCAACAAGAACAATGTGTTCCCCTTTTACAGTCGAAAGAGAAAGGAATGTTTGCCTGTAGTTGGTAGTTCTTGCAACACTTGTAAAAATGGATGAAGACTGTCCTTCCATAGTCAGTAAAGGAAGACTTAACTTCCATAGTCAGTAAATAATTGTAAAAGGCGAAAAGTTTATTAAAATTTATTCAATGCATATGCGTAGCCTATTTTCATGTCAAGTTTCTTTTGCCACTATTTTACTGACTTAGAACAGGTCAAGAGGGAAGTAAGGATTGTCTTCGCCCATTTTTACAAATATTTTAAAGCAATCTCATTATTTGGTTTTACCTAAATTCTCTTTACAAATGTTATGCAAGAAACTTTAATGTATCATTTCTCACTTGTGACATCATGATCCAATGTTACTGCGTCAGGAGAGTCTTAAAGAGAAAAAGGATTTTAAGTAACAATATTACAGAATGTCCACGGAATGTTACTTTCTTTGCTTGATTATAATAATTTACATAAGAATAATATGTTATATTAGAAAATTATCAAAAAGCTGTAAACGATTATTCGTGACGCTATAAATTGCTGACATAGTCGACATATAGGTGACGTCTCAAAAAATAATAAAAATGAAACAATAACGAAGAAAGAAAAAAAAATGATTTGTTTACTTTTCACTAGTTTAGAATTAGAGTGCTTATGCCCGTTTCTGTCAATGCAGTTTAATTTTAATTTCGGTTCAACTAATTCTTCATCTTTTTCTAATTCTTAAAATTCGAAAAAGCTGAGAAGTAAAGGTTTTAGCAGAAAGGCTGACTTATAATCTTAAGACAGTTTATTTTAGTATTATATGATTAAGACTCAGTTCCACAATTCATGGTTAATTCAATTCTAGAATTGGAAAGAAATAAGAATAAGTTGAACTTCGGTTAAGAGTTAACCGTGAGTTGTGGAAATGGACCTAAGTCTCATGTCTTTAGTAACGCACAAGAACTGTTATTAAGATTGTAAGTCAGCCTTCTGCTAAGACTCTAAGTTGAACCGAGATTAAAGTTAAACTACATTGGTAGAAACGAACCTACACTGCTTAGTGATTAGTGCTTATCTCCAATTCAATATTGTTAAAATAAACATAAATTTCCTTAAATATACAATTTATGCTTGTTGTATGTTTTCTTTACAGTAGATAATCATACCGAAAAAACTTAAATTCAAATGGTTATGATCACCGTTATCGGTAAAAGAACCGAAACCGCTTGGATTTCAGACTTTTTCGATCCGAAAAAGACAGAAAAAGACCGAAATCGTTATTGATAAAAAGACCGGAACCGAAACCAAAAATTGGATACAGTCATAACAGTAACCGAACCGAAATTTCATTTCGGTCCAAGTCCTTGCGAAGAACATTCAGATACTAAATAAAAACATGAGCAATAAATTTTTAAACAAAAATTTAATCTTAGAACACAGTACGAGAACGATCGGGATAAACTAATTGTTTTTTGTTATAATTTATTAGCAACAAATTCGAATATTGATATATTTCGATAGTATATGATACCTAAAACATTTTAGTATCAAATTTATGCAAACAACAAATTCTATGCATGTAACTTTTAATCATGACGCTGCGACGCATGACGATACAGTTCTGATTATATAAATATTTGTTTAACAATGTTATATTTTTAATATGACTTTGCACTATCTTGGAGCATCAAAAAAACAACAAAATCTGGTGCCTGTTTTTTTAAGATCGCATCTTTGTATATTTTTATTTATTAAGAGATCCAAC
>Ga0157363_1006661_pt1 | contig 10892 bp, 3 predicted proteins | sample AttsexASBM1_FD_111477 | JGI IMG/M metagenome (GOLD analysis project Ga0157363, IMG submission 111477) | Fungus gardens microbial communities from leaf cutter ant in Ribeirão Preto, State of São Paulo, Brazil - Atta sexdens ASBM1 | ecosystem: Host-associated > Fungi > Mycelium > Unclassified ...
ATATATATATTATAAAAAAAAAATAAAATAATGTTTTAATTAATATATATATATATATATATATATATATATATATATATATATATATATATATATATAGTATTGATTTTGTTTATCATTTGTTATTTATGAATTTCTCAATACAACAGTCTTATGAGACTTATGCATTTTGTGTTCATACTCTGACAGGTATTTATTTATTTATTTATTTTTTTATGAGTAGCAATCAAGCAAGTGTGTATACTGGATATTTCAACTAATTGTACATAATAATTGTTCCATTTTAGGTTCTTTTACACGAATAATTTGCCTTTAAAATAAGGGTTGATAATATAAAAAATAAGCGTATATAAAAATATCGTTTGTAAAAAGTGGCAAGTTTTCAATTTTTTAAAGAAAAAATATTTTATTTTTTTTTGTAATACATATAATCAATAAACAGATAATGCATTAAAAATTTATATATTTCTTATATAAACAATAATGCACAAAACTCTGATATTTTACATTATAAAAAAAATATGTTTACATCTTTGAAATAAGAATGTATCTGCGAAATATAATCTTATTCTCCTATCAATAAGTGATAAATAATTACTACTAATAAACAATTACTGATAAATTATTAATAAACAATTACTAATGATAAATTACTAATAATAAATAGGTTATTGTCCCAAAATTAATATTATTGAAAATTCAATTATAAGTTGTACATTTTACATCTTTATAGCTTAATTTTTAATACACATGTCACAAAATAATATGTATTTTTTATTGTATATTGTATATATTACATTTAATATTATTAAAATATAATATATATTAAAAATAATATAATGCAATCACAACTCAATATAAATTCCAATTCTGAACAAATTCAATTTTTTCTGAAAGTGTTTCTTAATTTCCATCGCTAAAATTATAAATGTTGAGGGAATGTTATTTTTGAACGATTACAACATCGAAACTCACCAGAATTTATATTTCAATCCTTGTTCGCGGCATACGTGAAACATGCGAACTCAATCCCAGATTAGGTTATTTATCCAGCAGACCGACAACCTACGCACGCGATAATCGCCAAGAAAATTTGAGGGCGGTAAATGTCTGACATACAGAAACACAAATGTCACGTAATTGCCACTCGTATTAGGACACACGCGTGCGCTCCGCCGGAAAGGTTAAATGACCTCGAAAATCGTTTGTGCTCGAGTCCGTGATCGACGCATTTCGGAGGTTAGATTCTGGATGTGCTCCGTCTAGTTGCTCCGTCTTGCGGCCAACTTCAGCAGTGTTGCGGCAAGGCCGTACAATAAAAATAAATGAACTTATTAATGATGATGTCTTATTAATGACAGATGTTGATTTCGTATTGATTTATCTTTGATTTTGTATTAGCTTTTTTTTTTAAATTTTTTCTTAAATTTATCAGTTGATAAGTTCTATAAAATCAAAGATAAGTTCTATAAAATGATTAAGTGTAAGTAAAATGTGCGTAAATAAAGTAACGCGTATTATGAATGTTATTATTAAATTTTAAATATGGAATTCTCCATTTCTTGAACATAAACAATTCTGCGATGCAATAGATATTTTTTATACTCAAATTATTAAAACTATAAAATGAAGCTAATTAAAACAAATTATGAAAAATAAATTAAATACGTTATATGAAAAAGAAATACATATATATATATATATATACATATACTTTTATAATATATATATTATAACATTTTTCTTATTTATATTTTATTGAAATATATATTTGTATTGTATAATAATATTAATTACAATTATTATACTACTTTACATACATGTATAATTTTTTGAAGTTCGTTGAAAATAAATAGCTTTGTAGAGCAATAGATATATATTTTAAATTAAGCTAAATATAATATACGAACAATAAATTAAATGCATCATCACAAAAAAATACATAAATTTTTCTTACTTATATTTTTATTGAGACGCACAAACACATAAAGTATATTGAATTATATGAACAATATAAATTAAATGCGTCATATAAAAATATATAAATTTTCTTATACATTCATTGAGAGAGAGACACACAAAAACATAAAATATCTACAAATAATTATTTTTATTTATTTTAAAATCTTTCTTATAAATCAACTTTTATTTATTGTTAATTTAATGATTAAACTCACTAATTACTAAATATACTGTTCGTTGCGAGAGAAATTTCTAATTAAAACATATCTCAAAATTTAATTAAGTTTCTACATTTCCCAATATCAGAAAGTCCCATGAAATTGTCAGGAACCTTGAAATTCACTGAAATCGCGGACTCTCGAAGGACATCCTGTACATTCGAATACAAAATCGAGGGTGTGGCAGAATTCAAAACCGCTCCTGAACCTTCCATGATTCACGAAGTCGCTTCATCCCGCGCTCGAGGCCGTTAGATTCGGTTAGATTCGTGACACATCGGAGCAGCTCGGGCAGGAGTCGAACCTGACCCGATCTGTGTGAAGTGAGTCGCGCGCGCGGAGCCGACGGAGTACAGTGAACGGCGGTGGTGCGTAATTTGTGTTCGTGTCGGCGCATCGTTTCTGTGCAAAAAGCCAAGTCCAAGTCTACGACAGCACTCGACGCTCGACGCCAGTCATCGCTTGGTGTTCGGAAAAATCGGCGATCGCGTCTTAAGTCGCAACGATACGGAAAAGAAGAAAAAGGTAGACATCAGGAAATAAAAAGAGTACAACCAGGTTTCCGTGATATTGTCAATGAATTCCGGTTTAAATTTCGTTCGCTCATCCCAGTGAATATTCTGCGTGATCCCCGTGGAATTTACGGAAGGAGCAGGGCGAGGGGAGGAACCGGATTGTTCTTTAGTCTTGAACACAATGAAAAGCACATGTAGCAGAAATTTCAACAGATTTCGACTTCTCAGAAATTATGTGTACTAGAATGCACGGTTTCTGATAGGTTGAAATCTGTATTCACCGTTCCTATCGCCCGTATTTTTTATAAAGGCTTTTCTGCCGATGTGCGAGTTGACGCGGCACACCGGTAATCTCTATTTGCGTAAACGATTAGTGAGCATTCCGTCGACTACGTGCAAGGGAGCGGCACGGATAAAAATCGACCGTGGTTTGCAGACGCACGAGATAATAGCCCAAAATATAATTGAAAAGCACAGATAATAGGAACAGAAAATAAGTTTCTATCTATCTGAAATCGTATACTAGAATGTTTCTGTAATTTTCACCTTATTTTATGATATACAATCCAAGATGTCTTATGCCCATTTTCATTAATATAAATTAACTTTAATCTCGGTTCAACTTATTCTTTGTTTTTTTCTAGTTTTAAAGATTAGAAAAAGATGAAGAGTAAGTTGAACTGAGATTGAAGTTAATCTACGTTGGTGAAAATGGGCATTAAAAACATTTTTGCAAAAGATGTCTTAAACCTTAAACATAATGAAAAGCACAGGAACAGGGAATAATAGATTTCAACTTATCAGAAACCGTGTATACTAGAATGCACGATTTCTGATAGGTTAAAATCTATTATTCCCTGTTCATATTGTTTGTGCTTTTTATTGTTCAAGACTTTCAATTTAAAATACAATTGAAAGGTACAAGTAATAGGAACAGGGAACAACAGATTTCAATCTATCAGAAATCGTGTACAATGGAATGTACACTTTTATAATTTTCACTTCATTTCAAGATACACAATCAACTCCAAAATGTTTTAAAAACATTTTTGCCAACGTCTCAAGCCTGAAACATAATTGAAAATCACAAACAATAGAAACAGAGAATAAACGGATTTCAATCTATTAAAATATCATTGTGTATATCAGAACACACGATTTCTGATAAATCTGAAAATAGTTATTTCCTGTTCTTATTTCTTTATCTACTTTTTAATTGTATCTTAACTTAAGGTAAATATATTGTATGTAAGGCTAATTAATAAACAATTAGTAGATGTGATTCAATTATTGGACGAAATTTGATTCAAATTTTAAATATTAAAAATAAATATTTTAAATTTAATGACATTCACGATTCTAAATAAATTTGTTTATAAAAGTATATAATATTATTTATAAAAATTTGATAAGAATTTAGGATCGTGCATATAATATTATTAAAAGCATAATACATATTTAAATTTTTCGTCATTTCGTCTAATAATTAATTTATGTCCACTAACAGGTAGTTATCTTACATGTACATCTTCATCAAATCAAGGTGAAACGAAGGTGAACTACTTGTTTTTTCCCGGTAAAAAATTTTTGCATAATTATGCATGAATATATATATAAACACGCATAAATATTCATAAATATGTATAATAATATATGAAATATATCTATTTTCGCATTGTTTGTTTTAGAAAAAAACAAATTTGGAAAAATGTAAAAAATTTGTTCATACATAATTATGCATAATTTTATATATAATAATTATACATAAATAATTCTTTTACATTTCTTCAAACTTGATTTTTTTCTAAAACAAATAGTGCGACAATTACCTTTTTAATTATTTTGAATATTTTCACATTACTATTATTATTTCTACTACACTAAAAAGTAATTTTATAAAAGAAAAAAGGATGTACGAACATGTATGGACACATTTCATATACAATTATACATGTTTATCGATATTTATACGTGTTTATATATATTTGTACATATTTATGTATATTTGTACATTTCATGCATGAAAAATTTTTTATCGGATTGTTTCTTCGTAACGAAAGATCACCGCTCGAGTGTTGCATGAATAGTTCCGAATTATAAATAACAACATCATTGTCGTTATCGTGAGACAAAGAAAAAGGTTTCCGATTGCCGAAATAACTTGAATATCATTCATCATATTGAGCATGCGAGATATTTTGTAACAGGTATTGATGTACATACAGGTAAACGGATGCTTACTTCCGGAATAAAGTATAGTTTATCGCGAGAAATCGAATAATGAGAACGCCAAATTAGGTGAATGTCAATCACAAATGTATGGCTATAAGCCAGGCGATTATTCCGGTCGAATTCCTCCGATCGAGCAGAAGATGTACTTGAAAATGACAAAATACTCTTCAAAATATCAATTTTCTAATATTTTTGTTTAAATAGAGTGTTCCTGCATATTTATACAATATGTAAAATAATTATTGAATATGTTTAAATAATTAAAAGAAGAAATGTAATAGTTAAGTAAATGCAAATGTATAGTTTTTTCGCAATCTGAATAGTAAAAAGTGGGTGGTCGAGAAATAAATAATGCCCATATCGGACTACAGATTAAAAATAAAATTTAATCGATCAGAAGAAAAGACACCAGTATCAAGTTTAATGAACTTTATTTTGATTGGTCAAATTCAAATTAAATTTCAATCTTAGTCTAAAACAAGCTTAATGGATTTTTTCTATTTTTATTTGATGTTTACTTGGTAGCATCGTTTATTTATAAATTTTGAATATATAAATATAAATATAGAATATATAAATATTTGAATAATAAATATTGAATATATAAAAGAAAAGAAAGATAACTTGCAAGGGATGTGAGATTGTGACATCAAATAATGTCAAAAATCTTTAAATCTATATTGGACTACGTATTAGAGATTGAATTGCAAATTGAAGATTGGAATTTGACTAGCCCGATAATCTAATAATTTTAATAAAGTAATTTTAGTAAAAAATAAACAACAGATCGTATTATGCTAAGTACGTATTTACAGGTTAATTAAACGAACAAAATAAGATGACCAATAAAATACAAATTTTATTTGCATTAGCAAAAAAAGTGGAACGTTTCGCACTTAACAATAATTCATCTTAACAATAATTCATCTTTAGCCATTGTCATAAGATCGATATTTGTAAGATAAGAGTAAGAAGCATTATATATGTTATACGTTATATTCTTTTCTAACATCTTACATAGCGCTTACATACCTTCATTACATACATCACCTTTTTTTATATATCTCGTATAGATCATTTTAAATTATATTTAGACACTATGGATGATGATTTTAACATTGTGGATTAATTATAAAAAAAATTTTGTTGCCTTTACTTTTTTTTATTAATAAACGAAGAATTAGTTCTATTTTTATCATGGACTGCAACTACACCCATCTATTTTTATTATGGCTCTCTCTATAATTTAGACTTTTTGAGAAAAACATTATATAATTTATTATTATGATATTAATGATGATTAATTAAATCTAAATATTTCTATGTCTACATTGTATAATGTGACTTCTTGCTGCTCGAGTTACATTGTCCAGCATATCTTATTTTATTCATTATCTTTCTATTATAGCTTAATTTAATAATTTATTAAGATTTACGACTGAAGGTGATTTCATTAAATACGAAATTCAGCGAATTTTTTCTGACTGTAAATAAAATTTATTTTATTATATGTTGCTTTATTTTGCTCGTTTAATTGACCTGTATGTTATAATTTATTACTTAATTTTAATTGGTTATTTAAAATTCTAATCTTCAAATCGCAATCTTCAATGTGTAGATATTAATTGTTAGCAAAATTTTACTGATCTCCAGATTGGTCTCTAGATATATAGGGTGTCTTGAAATCCGTAGGAAATTTTATTGCAATCTGTAGGTAATATTATTATGAAACTTTGTGAAAAACTAAGTAATAAAAGTGTAAGCAATTTTTTCCGTAAAGTAAGTTTTTAAATAAAAACGTTTAAATATAAACGTTGATTAAAAAATCATCTATCCGTGTGATAGTATGCGTACAGCGGTAATGTTTTATTTAGTATCTAATACTTACACGCACGTCACATAGATAAAAACTTCTTAATCAATGCTTATTAGCAAATTCTAAACTTAAAAAAGTACTTCATAGAAAAAAATGGTTTACACTTTTATTACTTAATTTTTTATGAAGTTTCACACTGCATTATCCTCGAATTTTGAGACACCCTGTATCAGGAGAAACAAATATTTCAAAATTGTGCTTTGTTATGCACGATTGCATACTTCACGTATTTACGACGATACAAATTTTATAACTTTTTTTTTTTGTAAAATCATGTTTTTTTATCTTTATATATTTTCATGTACATTAAAAATGTACTTTTCTTTAAATATTAAAATAAATTAATTTTAATTTATTAAAATTTTTTTTTCTTTTAGACAGATGCGTTTTGAATAAAAATTGGTCGATAACTAAAAGGAAAAGTTATCGTTAGAGTTAATAACCTTGGACGAAATTACACATCTGCTTGTCAACAATTGTATTCGACGCGCTACTTTGCGCACTGTGATACACTTCATGTTCTTTTCAGACAATCTCGATCTTTGCTTCTTTTATTCGACAACGTTGGTTAATTAATTCCGCGTAATTATCGAATCATCGTTTCTTCCTGTATATATAATTGCCGTTATACTATAATAGATCGTTATGACATAATTGATCGTAAAGATGAATTATTTGATGAACGATTCGCTAACCTTGGGAAATCATATTGTCTAACAAAATAAATTAACTTCAATTAAATAATCCTTAATTTTAGTTTCTTGTCATAAATAATATTTGCTTGATATTCCTAGCGGAAAAAAACGGTGCCGTTGAAAAGCGATAAATGATAGTAAAACACGATATTTTTTTACTACTTCCTTTATTACATTCATAAATAAACATTCATGAATCTAACTGTGTTTACATCAAATATATAAATATTATCTTTATGATAATTTACGTCAGTTTAACAATATAGATACCGTGATAGATTGTGTAAAATAAAGATAATATGATCACGGAAAACATATATTAGATAATTAAAAATTGTATTAAAAATTTTAAATAAAATAAAGCAATAAAGAGGATTTCCCAGTCATTCATCGATTGATGAATAATGCATGATGCATGTAATTCTTGTCGTATATATATTTTTAAGTTGAGATATGATAGTATCCTTGTATTAAGTTATCTATATAAAAGTATTTCCAAATATTAATTGTTCGCGATAAAAATGGTAAGCAATTTATTTTGTCAAAATTTATATAATAATATTTATGAAATGTTACATATATATTTTATATATATGTACAATATATATGTCTGTATATATACAATATACATTCATATATTCCACTTCGTGACCATCTCAACTATGCAGAAGTCTACATATACTTTTATACTAACAACACTAATGTTAATAATTCATGCTCTAAAGTATAGAGCGCATCATTTGCACATCGGTTTTTATGTAAATATTCTTGTTTGTAAATATGTTGAATTATTCTAATTTTTTTGTCTCTGTATAATAGTGTTGGGGGGTATATTTAACTTTTCAAGCATTATCTTCTTATCGTAAAACTTGCCATAACAAGTTTGCATTGTTATATAACGAATGATAAATAATATTACTGATTAGCACGTGTATACATGTAACAAACACGTGTATTTTGTTTATTTTTTCAAATTTATTTTTTCTCATTGAAGTTTAATTTAACATAAATCATGTTACATTCGTCAATAAACGAATGTTGATTCAGAACGTATAGGATACTATTATTCCACTTGTTTGCACTATTTCAATTGTATTATCTTTACTCTTGCACGTAGCGACTTTATAACCTTGTGTATCTTGAACGATTGCACGAAATAGCCTTGTTTAAACCGAGAAGTGATTCGTGCTCGCGTACAAGCTCTTCAACATCATTCAAAATACGACAGAATCAGAGAAATGTGACATATTCATAATTCGCGAAATTACACGGTATATAAAATCTCTCAATTGATTTTTCGTGAAAGATCTCTACTGCGAAATAAAGCTTTACAAACTTTGATTTAATATATTAAATTAATTAAATTGCCCATAAAAATGATGTTAAACACAAATAGTTTATAGAGCTTGACGGAGATCTTTTGAAAAGAATTAATTAAAAATTTATCATTTTACATTTGCAAACTTTTACATTTGCAACATTGCAAGAGAAATAATAAACAAACCACTTGTATGTAGTACTATAAATTTCGGATTTTTAGTTCAAACTGCTAATTAAATTACTGCTTGAACTAGATGAATTTGCACTTTCAGGATTCGACAAACTTTTACTCTCTTCAGCAAATAATGTCGTAATTACACAAAGCCGTAGTACAGACGAATAGTTTATCGACATTTTGCTATTGTGTACAAAAGCACAAGAGATCGCTCTGTTGTAATTCCATTATGTGCAAAACTGCTTAAATTCAAGCGTATTGTTCCGTTAGCCTTGATATGTAATTTCATGATTATATCATTAATGGGTGTCCACCAGATTAAGTGCGTAAGCGTGTATCGTTCTAGAATTCACGCCCTTGAATCGATCTGCTTAGAAATATTTACGTAATTTTCCGGCAGCGACATTTTGCCACTTACCTATTATTGCCAGCGTATGGTCACGTATGTTAAGTCATCATTGTCGTAAGTACGTGAAGTACGCAATCGAGCATAACAAAGCATAATTTTGAAATATTTCTTTCTTGGGATATTATATTTAGAGACCAATGTTCAGTAAAATTCCGCTAATAATAAACTGTTTTAGTACGTTTTTACTTGTCCATAAATTCGTGGATATACAGCATTAATTTACAAAGAATAAATTTCGATATCATTTTTTAATTATTTTTTTAACATAACAAATGTGATTTTAAAGCGATTCATTAAAAAATAACAAAGAAATAATACCGTACTTTCCGTTAAATGTTCCTTTCCTTTAATCTTCATTTTTCTCCCTCTTTTTCATTTATAATTGAATATGAAAAGAATTTTTTATTTTATTCTTGCAAACCATTTTACTTAGACGTTATAATTCAACGTTTGAAAATAAATTTGTTTATCAATTGAAAACATTATCTTAACAAATTTGTGGAAAACAATGTAAAAAATATGAGGAATTATTAAAATATGTACTAAACAGAATATTAATTACAATATTCGTTCGTAAAAAAGAAGTCAACAACGCAATAAGTTATAGGCAAATCGTACAATATTGCGAGAGTTCACACGATAACATTTTCCAAGGCAGAATGATGATTCATATTTCCATTCGATCAGTATGTACCACGTCACAATATATTTCTGACACGCAATTGTCATATATAATGATATTATAAAATCCATAATATGAAAATAATTCTTGTTTTTTGCTCGTATCTTTAAATGATGCGCATTTACAATTTTTAAATTACAAAATTGAACTGGTTATTCTTGTGTATTATTTTATCCTTAGCCTCGTTTACGCCATTGAATACACTGTGAATCATAGCGGATTATATTAATAGAATCATTATTTTCTTCATGAAACTTTATTTAACGAGTTTGACGTATAAATATTTATGAACAAAAAATTTTATGAAAACAATTTTTAATATTAAATTTAATTTTAATTATTAAATATTTTTTTTTTATTTATTATTAAATATTTTAATTGGATTCTGATTAATCAAAATATATAATATAAAAAGGTATTTTAATTTTTGTTAGTGAATAATGCATCTTATGAATATATATAGACGATAAATATATTAAAATAATTAAAATTGCAAATATGTATTTTTTTTCTTTCTTGGCAGGTGAATGTCAGTTGAAGAACAAATACGAGGCAGGATGCAAATTCAACAGATCCTAGGTGTGTGCCATCGTCTGATAGAACTAATTGTGAGAGGAATATCACTATTAGTTGCTTTTGTCAGAGGGCCGGCGCAATCTCAACCACCTATCAAAGATTTAACTCTCCTGCACAGCACAACCACTTTAGCGTTAAAAATTCGAAATAGACAAGTAAGTTTTTATTTCACATTTTTTTAATTTGCTCAGTGTTTGATAAATTTTGACTATTTGAGGGTTTGATAAACTTG
>Ga0157363_1006662_pt1 | contig 10892 bp, 7 predicted proteins | sample AttsexASBM1_FD_111477 | JGI IMG/M metagenome (GOLD analysis project Ga0157363, IMG submission 111477) | Fungus gardens microbial communities from leaf cutter ant in Ribeirão Preto, State of São Paulo, Brazil - Atta sexdens ASBM1 | ecosystem: Host-associated > Fungi > Mycelium > Unclassified ...
ACTAATTTTTCTTTATTTGAATGTGAATCGTAAATACTAAAAGTTCAATATATCATAATCAAATTTAGATAAATTGTTAATTATTCTTAGTATAAAATTTGTTTTTTAAACAATTTTATACACATGTGTATATATAAAATATTACATTATATGCAGAAAGAACGATTTTGCTGAAGTATTAAAAACTTTAGCCAGATACAGATCGGAAAATACTTTTTGTTGAATCATCAAAATAATTATCTCGAATTTTCAAGCATGTTGAACAATCCTAAAGATTTTGACATTCCAGCAGTTTGAATGTCCTATATAGTTATTTTGATGATTCAACAAAATTAAATATTCAAGATTCAATAAAATTATTTTCAGATTTATATAATATATCTAATAAATTATTATTAAATATATTATTATTAATTAATAGATTTATATCTAATAAATAAATTTTTTAATATTTCAATATAAAAGTCTTTCTCGTGTACATACACATAAAAAATTTTTATTAAAAAAAAATTGAAAGAAAATATTCTACACAATACTGTTAATATATTTATTTATTTATTTATTTATTTTAATTCTGATAAAACTCTTAATTATTATTTTCATAATTTACGTTTCTTTACCTTCCGTTCATGTTTTTTTTAAATAAACATTCGCACAAATCTGAGTGAACGTACGATGCATGTGTGCGTACAGAGCAATATAAATCATAATTAGGAATAATCTTCGTTCGCCCTTTTCTCTCTGTTCTCATCGTTAGTACTTCTTTTTTCTCAGCACGTGTCGCGCCGGCAGGATAAAAGGAGGAAGACGCGAAGAATTCGAACTGCGCGCGGATTACTCGCGTAACTCGCGCACTTGACAGCGTGGAAGGTGAAGGTTATTTATGTGGCAGTTCTTAATTAAGTTCGTCCTGTAATCGGTGTAATCCACTTTACGAAGAGAACGGTATGTTCGCTCGATTCCCAAGTACACCCTCCGAACTGACCTATTATATCGCAATGTGCTCGCATTAGTGTGTGTGTGCGTGCGTGCGTGCGTGTGTGTGCGTGTGTGTGTGTGTGTGTGTGTGTGTGTGTGTGTGTGTGTATATATATAGTATGTGTGTGTGTGTACTTATATATATGCTTGCGTGTATATGTAATATACGCGAATGTAAGGCTTGCATGAGACAACGCTGCTTTGTATTCATATCTCAATGGTGCGAACTTTCTAACGATATTATGGACTTGGCTGATCCTTTCCTCCCGTTCGTTTCCATCCTTTCGACCCTCGCGTATCTCTGCAATTTGTATCCCCGACATAACGATTCGCGGATAATTGTGTTTTATTACCCTATGAATTCCCGCATTTTCGCTATCGAATTATACGGAGTTTCGAGGGTAGTTATTTACTAATGGTTAACCCAGCTTTGATTGCTTACTTTATTAGTACGTCGTTATTGTAGTAAACTCGTCAAACGCTTCAAGAATTGATGCGTGAATAATTATTCGACATATTGAAACTTATTCAAATTTATTTTCAAATTTTTCTGTATGTTGTTATTATGAAAAGTCAGGATTTAACGCATGATTTAAAGCATCGTCATCATGCTCTAATACCATAATGTTAACAGTGCTGCTGAAAAATGCAGATTTTTGGGAAGCGAGTGGCGAGCTTGGGGAAGCATCTGAGACTTTTAAGTAGTGAAAAACTGCGAGATACGAACTGGGTTAAGTCTTGGTTTAGATTTCATATTTTCAATCTTCTTGGAACCGCCTAGAGCCAAGACTCCACCATCAAGTTGCATAAAAGCGCAACCTTTGAAAAGGGCGCACGTGTGCTTCATCCAGCTTTCGACAAGAGCAGTGCTCGCGACGAGGAGCACTTAGTTGGCGACGTATAAGATGAAATATGTTCTCTTTGCGTTACAACCAATTCCTACGAGCGGCGGTCGACTTTAAACACTCGAGCGTATCTCCTATTTCGAAACGTTTCACGAGTTATTAGGATTATGTGCAGATACTAGCGGCTGTATCCGTTAGAAAGATACTACCGTGCCAGTAATTGTGCGGTTAATATATGCAAAAAGGATGCAAATTTATCGCTTGTTGCGCGAACGATTTGCATATCTGATGACGGATGCTTGTTGTAAAACGTTGCTATGCATTATTTAAGTACGCCCGTTGCATTTAACCCTCGCAGTTTGCGACAGCATAACGATTCCGCGTATAGCTTTTCTCGTTCAATGTTATCGTGCAGATATGTCGACTTTAGTTTATTTAGGGCACGTCGGATTTAATCTCTGTGAAATCGATCATCGATCTGCGATTTAACGAAATATTATCCACGGTAACGCTCCACCACACTTATGCTAATGAATTTGCGATTTCTCTCTGGCGATTAATTAGATTTTGTCTGTTGCTCGTGCGTTTTTAATGTTTGACGCTAATCACGGCTCGTTTTGTCCGACTCCGCGTGAGCTCGTGTAAATGCAGGGCACCGATAATGAATGTCAGCCCATGTAAATTGGGTTAATTGAATTTCGATCCAACGCATCAGATTTTTCAACGTGGATTTTTGCCCGTAGCTTTTCGCAACTATTAACTGCGGTGTACAAATTGCGATCTAACGTATGGTTAGTTGACGATCCATCCACGAGCATTTTCTCTGCGCGGACACATATGGAATCAACGTTGTATGTAAAATTATTAATCCTCCATCCAGTTATATGGAATTTTATATCTTTCACCGGTAACTTGAATCTTTGAGCTTTTTTTATTTGTATAATTGAATTCTCTCTAAATTTTTTGGAATGGTATTTCACTCTTTAGAATAAAATTCAGCCTAAAGAATTTACGCAGTTGAACTGTATAAAAATCTAAAAAATTCTTATATACTTATGAAAGCTTTAACGAGTTCTTGCTGTCATAGAAGTCAAATTGTATTTTATTTATTTTTTACAGATTTAAATTTATCTATCAGAATTTAATCAAAATGTAATATCAAAGTCTAACTTGGCTGAAGGATTAAATGATGTACAGGGCACGTTGCGTTTGGACTATTTAGCTTTTTTTCCTTAAAGAAACCGCTGAAGTTACCGCGCGATTTACTACGCTGTCATTTAACCATTCTGTAACCGGTGGGTTTAATCTCCACTCGCGGGGCGCGGACTCATTAGACTCGATTAGTCTGCAAGTAGACATGCTTCTTGATGTCCCTTCACGCACACATCCTTCTGCACGTATACAGTAGCGGAGTGTGCATACACTAACGTGCAGTGTGCACAAACTCGATGTCACCATTAGAATTCAAGCAGCGCATTGGTATGTATTCCAATGTATGTATTCACGTGCATTACCCACCCAAGTATGCACTGCCAAGTGTATGTACTTGGTGAATGCGGTGAATTGTTATGGGTGCGTGAATTGTCATGCGTGCACGCGCGTGTATTCACAGGGTCTGTCCTTAGCGCTATACATGGGGTGAATAATCGGGTTAAGTAATATCGCAGTAATAATTTATATCTTTATAGTAATCTCATGATTACTTTGGACAATGTGATGAAATTCGATTTGAAAATCAATCAGATATGTTGATTTTTAAATTAGATAGGGGAATATTCGAAATATTACAATACGAGCGACAAATCTTGCGCATACCTTATCATTTGCGGTTGCTGCGTATTGTCATGACGGCCGTATTGTCATTTGCGCGGTATGACATTTGCTTCGGCTTAATGAATATGGCATTCGGTACGAATAATGGAGTACTCGTGTATTGTGCTGAAATCACGCGGGTGCACAGAGCACAGGCTCGTTAAAATGTACCACGTGGATCGCGTGTCGCACGAAGACCGACCAAAAGTCTCTGGATTTCCGACTTCTAATGTCACTGGCATACGGAAATGACACTTTAATCAGTTTGTGCCGTGTACGCGAATCTGTCGATCATCTGCACGAAGCCAAGTTAACGTTAAGATTGAGATCGAAATATCCTAAAGAAAGGAATAGTATAACTATAAGAATTTTACGTGAGGTAACATCATAAATAAAGTGAATTAAGTATAATCAGTATAGTAATCGCTTTTACGCGTTGAGATTATCAGTGTAAAACACTACCATGCTTATTTTTTCCGTTAATATTAAATCTAATACTCTAATGATATTTATAATAATATTATTTTGACTAACCCTCTTCCAACACCTGAAATCTTTAAAGGCACCGTCGATGTTTTGTGAAATTTGATAGATAAATTTAAACCTGTAAAAAATAAATAAATTGCAATCCGACTTTTATGATGATAAAAATTCGTTGTTGAAACTTTGACAAGTATAATAGAATTTTTTCAGACTTTTCGTATAATTCGAGACAATGAAAAATTTGCTCTATTTCTCAAAGAGCTTTATTATTGATGATAGAATAATTCATGTTGCCGGTGGAGCGTTAATGCCGATCTCCAGAATCCGAATATATCTGTAATAGTTGATAATTATATAGTTAATAAGAATATTATTACATATGTAAATTTTTCAAATAATTCCATTGCTCTTTTAGTAATAAACATCCTAGCAGCGAAAATTGTCAATTGCGATTGAATTTGATATAAATGTTTGAAAAAAAGGAGCAGTAAGATTTTCTGAGCAAAACTTTTAGTATGCTAACACAGAGATAACAAAGTCAAATGAATCATTTCCGAATAAACCTCGAACGAGTTCATTTAGCTAGCGTTGCGTTTGTCTTACTGCGAACTTCTTGGTTCACCATGATTAATCTTGCTGATCAATGCATTCTTAATGTGTTAGCAAGTCATCGCGGACGGGGGAGACCGGTCGAATCTTTATAGAATACCGGAAAGCAGTCATTATACTTTAAGCGTGCCAGGAGCATTTTAAATTGCCGTAATAGGTATTTCGTCGCTTGCCAGGTCGAGTGAAAAATTCCGAGCGTGACGTGAAACTCGGTTACGGTTGAACATGATGGAATGCTGAGCCGTTCGTGACAATTAAGCATGACGCCTAAATATAAATGCATTTGGAGAATTGAAGTTAGTATAAATATCTGAACATCGCAGATCATTCTATTAGATTAATTAAAATAAATTTGAATAGAGCGATTTTCAATTTAAATAAAAATTATATTATATTATTGAAAACATCGATGTATTGAATTCGATGTTATTTATTTTTATAGGATTTATAAATTTTTGATTTTTTTGTCAAAAAATTAAATTACATCCTTTCTCTTTCTCTTTCTCGCTCTTTTTCATTATTATTATTATAAAAAACATATTTTTATAATATAAATATTAAGTGTTTCTATAAATACTGAAATATAAATCAACTGATTCTATAAATTTATGTCGCTAAGATTTTTTTATGCTTGTGCTTAATAACATGTTTTGTTGTATGTCATGAAAAAGAGAGAAGATTACAAGTGTCGATGAAATCTAGCTGTTCTCATATGGTGCTCTCTATGATCTTTGTCGCTATCCTAACGTTGGGATAAACTCATTTTGTCGACAGCTTTCGCGATTCTTGTTACCCTCTTTGCGGCTCCTGTCCTTTCTAGCTCGCTCGCTCTATATAAAAGCGCTCTATTTCTATACGTTTCTCTCTTTTTCTCTCGCTCAGACGCCAGGGAGGTCCATTATCTCGGAACAGATGACGAGTAAGCGTTCGCTTAATGAAATCTTCGTAGTGATTTTACGAGGAAAGTTTCGTGAACCGGAGATAGGTGCGAGAGAAAGAGAAAGAAAGAGAATGAGAAAGAATGAGAGAGAAAGAGGATCCCTTGAAAAGAGGTAGCGAGCAGACTAAGAGAATGCTTACGGCTTCTTCTTGCCGTTCTCTCATGCCTTGTGCATGTAGCATAAACGATATCTCTGGCCAGTGGTTTCCGAGATTTCGGAGATAAACGAAACGATGGAGAGCATCCTTGAATGTCAAGCGGAAATATGTAGGCGTTAGAATTCCGTTTGGCTAAAGTATTTTTAGGTCGTGTCGCGAAAGAGATATTTGTCATATAAATGTAAAAAGAAATTCATAATTGATAAAAGGTCACTAATGATTTTACATTTTTGCAAATGGTTTGAATTATTTAATAGTATTCCTTAATCGATCATTCACCGGTGCGACTATTCTATTCACAGGAAGCATTTATATACGTACCTTCTCGCGGGAATCAGACCGTTATTCGACAAGCTCGCGTTAAACGGCTCCTTCGTTACGACGGATGATGCTCTTTGCCGCAGGAATTACTTATATTATGCAGAGACTGCGCGTGCTGCGTGTTTAAAATTGTAAGCATCATTCGACCGAGTTTCCGCGCTCGCCGCGCCAAGAGAATACTGAAATAATTTATGTCGGTCAATTTCTCTCGGCACGACCCTGGTCTGAATCTTTCATGCGGTCGTCCCGCGCGAGAATGCAATCGCTGCACCGGCTGAATTTTAAATAATGAAGTTCAGATTACATCCGCGAAGGGAGTTAAGTCCTTTAATAAACCGGAAGGAAGATTCTAGGATGTAATTTACAAATGCCGGGCGTGGCGTATTTTCCATGCTGTTTAGATAATATCGATATGTTCTACGAGACATTGCTAATCGATCGATGTTATTATTAAATATTACGTATAATGCATTTCAAATAAGACATGGATTTGTGGGATTCAAGGGTCTCAAGGGCTAAAAGTGGAACTCCAGATGGAATCGCGCGACTTTACCCTTTAAATCCTACAAAGTCGAACACCGGGTATATCGCTCGGGCACATAGTAATCTTTTATTAAATCTCACTCTTCGCTACCCTTTCCCGGAAACTTGCTTCGGCCCCAATCCTCTTTCACTCCTTTTCTACAGCAGCCTGCCTTGTCTTCTTTTAACCCATCAGACCGAGTTCCGACTACTTTAAACCCGGTTTCCGCGCCGCTAATGACAAACGTCTGCTTGATTTCCGTACGTTTGCATTCGGCTTCGTCGATCGTGAGATATAATATACTTGACAAGACAGGAATTCTGAAATTCTAATACTTACATGACGTAGTTTAGATAATATCTAGTTTCAATACATTTAATCGTTATCTGACTAATTAAATTCAACGTTGCATTAGGATTATCGTTTACGATTGTAAGATAGTGCTATTCGGTAACAAGGAAACTCACAGACCTAATTATTCCCGTTTAACAAGCTATACTACTGATATACCGAATCGATAATATGTCAGTGGGTCAAACAGAATTGATATACCAGTATTCTACTGATCGAACTTAAGCGACGGATGTCCAATAACATTGCTTTGGTTCAAATATTGATATTTGAACGTTGTGAATTATTAAATATTATAATCAATTGGAGTGCAGCTTATTAGAGCATGAAGTGTTCGCTGCTTTTAATTAGCAGCAAATAGAGCGCGAATTGTTCTGTGTCCGAGTATATATATACGTGAGAATACCGATTGTCTTTCTCGCGAATATGATAGGAAGTATATGATTCGGTGATGGATATCAAAGAAGCGACAACTCGGGCACAACATTAATAGAACTGCGGTGGAGTGACACCTTGGGAGTGAACGAACCGAGTTGCTACCGAGACGTTGTCGTTAAGCCCTCGGTTCTGGTATCCGACGTGTTCAGTTACATCCGACGTCCTCAAAAGGAAATCCAAACCCTCTCGGATGCTGCGAAAGGATGAGATTTAGATTGTGTAGAAGTCCAATCCCTTCGCTCGCAACGCCGCGAACACGCGCGCGCGCATCTGTATTAGACAAGTTGTTTGATGATCCGACAGATTCGAACGGCAATACGTGTCGTAATTTGAGCCTGCCTGTGAACGATCTCCTGAGAAATCTTCCATGGCATTCTTCATCCTTCCTCTCTCACGTGAGTTCTTATTTAATATACACGACGCGGATATATCGGGTTCACGAAGCACGGCGCGCGCGGGCAAGGAATTAAGTCGCTCTCGTGTTACTCGGCGGGAGAGAAAAATATAGCGCTTTCGTGGAGCTTGGAGATTGTAACTTCTCATCCAAAGGAAGACACATATGAGTGTAATGAGTGAAAAAAAAATTCTACACGCGTTTCGTGCGTATACAAATTTATTTCCGCTTTTATGTAAGTTTTCATGTTGACATTCTACGTAAAATATGCGCATCCCAGATGAATAAAAAAGAAACAGAGAGAGAGAGAGAGAGAGAGAGAGAGAGAGAATGAATGAATGAATGAATGAATCTTTATTAACTTTTTCAACTATTTAAAAAAAATATAACTTATACAAATAATTTTATTACATTGTGTTGAAATTTTTATAAATACAAATAATCTTAAATAATCTAAATTTTACTTACAATTTGTAATATTAAATAATATATATTTTTTTAACATTCGCTCAAATCTCTCACATTGTTTTATTTGATGTATGGTGAAGCGTTGTACATTTTTATTTCTTCGTAAAACATACTTTTTTGCCCACATCTTGTTCTGCGAAATTTTATTGCGATATTCTCAATCTGTCGTTTATTTTCATTCTCATTTCCTATTTTTAACTTATTTCTTAAACATTTCGATAACGTGTTGTTTAGGATCTTAAAAATAAAAGTATACACGTTATAATATAGTCTTTGTTGGATAAACATAAACTACAGTGAGAAAGAGATAGATAGATAGATAGATAGATAGATAGATAGATAGAGAGAGAGAGAGAGAGAGGGGGGGGGAGGGAAATATTATAGAAACAGAGATTGAATCGCCATTTATTTGGCGTTCTGAGACACAGTCCCTTCAAGCTTGCCAAATACAATATATAAAAAATAATACATTATAAGAACTAAAAGACTACAATAAAAAATGTATCTTCTTAAAATAGTAAGAAGATTAGAAAAAACTAAGATATACCAAGTGAATATGAGGATTTCAAATAGCAAGTTAAAACACTCAAAACAGGAAAAAACTTATACAAGGATTATTCCTACTGAATACAATTAATATCTGTTTTTTATTCCTGTACTAGACTCTTCTCCTGTACTAGAATATTCTTGTTTTTGCCAAATATCAAACATATACTTATCTAACTTCAAGTTCCAAAAGTGTGTACACTAGTTCAACTACAGAAAACAAACTTACAATTAGTTATAAATTTTTTTGCATCAAGACAAGGCACAATATAACAAATGAAGATAAAAGAGAGAGAGAAAGAGAAAGAGAGAGGAGAAAGATCTTTCTCGAACATTTATCCACTGAATTCCTCTTGAAGGATGTTTAGAAGAGAGACGCCTAAGGGGTAAAGAGTAAAGAGTGGCTTAGGGGAAACAGGTGCGCCGAATAATCGGGACACGTCTAAAGGAAGATCTTCGGAAGTGGTTTTGGTCCAGTACAGGATAGTTTAGCTCGTTCGGGCGATTCACCCTGTTCGCAGAGACGAAGTAGATAATTTTCTTCCGCGTCGCATCGGGACGTCGGATCTCTTCAATCTGTATCCGTCCCAATAAACTTACTGTCACGTCCGACAGATCTTCAAGACAAGCTTTCCTTCGTAGTGGAAAATCTCCTTTATCTCCACACTCCCCCGACTTCCTACCGCAACGAGCTACTTCCGGCTTTTGCCTACCTTCGGAGCGCGCGCGCACGCGAGGATTTCTTTCACTAAATCGCCTTGATCCATAATGGCTGCATTCTGGGCGGAGTCGACGGTAAAAGCGATTAGATTTTGATGCTGGAATTGTACCTCTCTTTACGCAATTCTGTTTTATTTCATAATTGCGCAGCAGCAATAGCAAATACTGTAACGCGTTGATCTTCAAACAAGTTTCATTAAGAGTATATTCTATTTTCGCAACATATTTCGACAGGTTATTTGTAAAATATGTAAATTAATTTTTTTCTTTGATAAATTAAAAATCAATTGGTTTCATCTTACAATTGGTGAATATTTTAATTTGAGATAATTTGCCTCAATTTCTCTAAAAGTTCGAAATTAAATATCTCGGTAATTAAATCATACATTAAAATTCTATTAAGATAAACTTTCCGGTACTAATTGACAAATAAAGTTTTAATGCGTTTATACTTCTGCAGCTTAAATCGCAATCTTAAGAAACTTCAGTTCAGTTCTGTGTTTTAATTCCGATTAGGCATAAAGTTCATTCTAAATACGGATATAATAAATATTGTTGAGGATATACTTTGATGCACTTTCTTCGTAAAAAACAAACAAAACTCATCGCATTACTTCTAACCGCGATATTTGTTTGGCCTATCTATTTTCCTGTTTCGCTTGAATGAATTACCGCGTTTCTTCAATACTGAGAAAAAGAGTTTCGTGCAACGACTTTGTCTTTGCCCTCGGCTTGCATATAATATTCACTAGGAGCTGCGTTACTTTATATTCGTGGCGTCGCTTCTATCTGCGTCTCTCTCTAACTCCCCCCTCCGGAAGAACGAACTTCCCGAGGGTTCGAGTACGTGGCGTAAAGGGGTGCACGAGCCGTCTGTCGGGGTTGGCAAGGTTTGTTGGTGACGCGCGGGGGAGCAGGTATATTAGATAAGTTCTGTCGCGCGAAGTAGTGCGGTGGAAACTGCGTTCTCTTGTTGGGGGATGACGACAGTCTTAGGACAAGGGGTAGAGAAACTGGTTACCCGTGTCAAGGGTTTTCTTCGTGTCACCCTTCTCCTGTAGCTCACGGGGCGGTTCTTCATTACGACTCAAATTGAGAAAATTGAAAGCGCCGTATCAGGCACTCAGTTATGGTATTTTCATGATCTTCAAGTGTACGTCTATAAAGATATTTTAATTAATTATTATCGTAATTCTATTTCCATCTTTTCATTCGAAATTATTTTTATATCTTGTCTATAATATTCTCGAATAAAACTCGTTTGTATTTTTCATATCATGCTTATAAATGTAATTTATGTATTATA
>Ga0157363_1006663_pt1 | contig 10891 bp, 4 predicted proteins | sample AttsexASBM1_FD_111477 | JGI IMG/M metagenome (GOLD analysis project Ga0157363, IMG submission 111477) | Fungus gardens microbial communities from leaf cutter ant in Ribeirão Preto, State of São Paulo, Brazil - Atta sexdens ASBM1 | ecosystem: Host-associated > Fungi > Mycelium > Unclassified ...
ATATATATATATATATATATATATATATATATATATATATATATATATATATATATATCTTGTAGAAATTATATTTTATTATGTAAACATTATATAGTTATTATCTATGTCACAAATATATGATTGTAAATTTTTATAATAAAAATAAAGTTAATTCAAGGCATCGCGTGACAATTCAATCGATATAACTCGACCGTCTGAATTTTTAGTTAACGATATTGAAATGGCATACATATAACATGTAATTAATTTTCTGCCAATTAAGGCGACCGCCTTCGGAAATCGGCACGATGTCGCTCGGCGACAAAGCAACGCGTGGAATTTCGCCTGAGAACGCTAGTGTGATATTCGTGTGGAATTAGTAATTAAGTAGCGCGCGCGAGAGACACAATTCCGGAAGCCGGCTGGTGTGACGGCGAGCATAATTGCCGGACACCACGATAGAGATTCAATTCTCTCTCTCACTCACGTGCATCAAGAATTTGCATACTTCGTGTTTTGTATGCCGCGCGCGTGCGACGTGCGCGCCACGGCATTACGAAATTCGGCCGAAACGAGCGAGCATTTCCCTCTCGAACGTAGTTATAAACGAGTTACGTCGGGTGCCCCGTACGAATGTCGTTATGAGTTTCGCGTTTTCCCGATTTCAGTACTCCCGTCACAAACAATGCGCGCATGAAACACCTTGCAATATCGGGACGGAAGAAAAGAGTACCATTTCATTTATCCGGCCGTCTGCGATCTCTCGGACATCGTAAATCAGCGCAATTAGCTGTACCTCTTGACGTTTTCCAGTTTTCCAGTTTAAATCACAAGTGTTACGTTTGAAAACGTTTAAACAGTAATGGATTTATTGTATAGATAACAAAAATTTACTATTAAACTTATCGTTTAGAGAAGTATTTCCCTCGCGATACCAAACGATTTTACAAAAAATAGTACACAATAGTTATAAAAAATATAAATATATAAATCCTTTTAATCGACTAACCATTGTACAATAATTACATAGAAAGAATGGTTTTACAGTTCAAAAATTTATAATTTGAAATTAGATAGACGAAAATGAATAAATTAAAAGAAATAATTCTATTTTAGTCAAAGCGGATCTCAGCTTAAATATTGTAGTATAAACAAATATTTCAGTTGACTGAAAATATTATTTCTCTTAATTGATCTAAAGAATTGATCTAAATTGATCAATAATCTTAATATATACAAATCTGAAAATAATTTTGTTAAACTATCAAAATAAAACACTCAAGCTGGTTACTAAAATATAAAAATTTTTTCAACATTGTTTATGCTTCAATTTCGTACATAATTATTTTAATGTATATAACAAATTTATTTTTAAATCTAGCTAAATTTTTAGCTAGATACAGATTTTAGATGGTTTAGCTAAATCATTCTTTTCATATATTATTATATTTCCATTAATCTATACATCTATACATATAACATAATTTTACAGAGAATATAAAGATACATTCGATAGGCTTCAAAAACGATCCCAAAAATCGCAAAAATCTCAAAAACTTTCATATAAAATAAAAATTAATAATCATTTATAATAGACAAGAGAAACTATTAGAACTTTTTTTATTTAACAATTTAGCATCCATGGTTCTAAATATCAACTGAAAAAGCAATATAATTATACACTCTCCATGTAATATCGATTATATAAATAAAAAGTTAGTGGAAGGAATATATAAGTTTAGGAGAGCGTAAACTATAATCGTAACTATATCGTTTAGAAGAAATGTTTACGGCAGTATTGCACTCATGTTAACCGAGTTGCAGCATAATATCAGTTGAGAGTTAAGTTTAAACGCGAATACGAGGCCACGTAGGCTAAGCGGGTGAACGGCTCGAAATTTATCGCGGCTTCTATAGTTCGCAAATTTCGCTGTAACATTGACACGGGGGATGCAACCTGCGGGCGGGGAGTTATTAACCGCGCTAACGATACAAGAGCCGGCAAGTAGGTAGTTGCTGACTCGTGCTTTCACGCCCTCGATCAAAGCATTTACGCCGAGGAGTGGGTGTCTCGAGCGTGCACCACTCTGAAGAGAATAACTTGGCCGGCATATTAGTTGCATCACCGCAGCAGCATCGTTCGACCGGGCGACGAAGCCAGGCGCACTAACCACGTCGATTAATCCACTTTGGAACTTGTCAAACTATTTTCCACCTAATACAACTGGGCCGTCAATGGATATCCCTTGCATTCTCTACTGATCTTACCATTCAAAGCGTATCATGTTATGAAGTAATATTTGTTACATCCAATTGAATCTACTCCCACTAGTGTTTTATCCAAGAAATGATCAAAACTTTAAAGTCTATCTACACGTGCTTTTAAAAAGTTTTAGTAAATTAAGAATTTTTATAACATATATATATATATATATATATATATATACATATATATATTATATATATTATATATGAAGAGATTCATACGTAAAATTTATTTTCTTTACATTGTACTGGAAAATAAATTAGATATAAAATAGATAAATATAAATAAATTTTTAGATAAATAACTTTAAATTAGATTAACAATGTATTTTCGCATTCTATTATTTTTCTATTAATAAAATTGATTAATTTATATTTCGAAAAATATATAACAATTCATAATTGGGCAATTAATTACATTTTTAGTTTAATTAAAAATAAACTTTAAAGAAGTATAGGTATTCATCATTAAATAATTCACTATCTTCATTGCAATAAGATCTAGCTTTAACTGTCTGTGGTGCTTTTTTACTCAATTTGATTTATTCACACAAGCTATCCAATTTAACTTATTACTATCGAAAGGCAAATACTTTGAAATATTTGTACCGTTTTTTTATATGTTAATAAATATATTTTTGAAAAAACTACAGAAATTTATTTATATGCATATTTAATAAAATATATTTATATTCTTAATATAATAATTCTTAAGATGTTCAATTTTAAAATTTCTCGTTTATATATACAAGGTATCTAATCAATTTTGACAAAGCGCTCATGTATAGATAGAACGGACTAAACTGAGTTGAAAAACCTTTACTATAATTTTGTAATTTTCACAATAATTAACATGGTATTAATTACTAAAAATCGCTGAATTTCAGTTTTCAATATTTTTTTATTCAAATATTATATTATCAACTTTACAGAAAAACAGCAAGAGACAAAAATTGTTAATTTTCTTTGTTCAAACTTATCGGACAATCTGTATATATACATTAGATTGATAAGAGAAAAAAATTATTTTTTTTAATCGGCCTCTCAGCTCAAAAGCTTCCATTTCATGTTAAAGAACACTAAATTTGTAATCAAACAATATTAAGATTTAGAGGTCACTAGTAACGATTCTTCAAAGTTTCAATTTTCCTTAATATATGTTTGATTTGATGCAAAAATGGCTTAATCCGGATTTTAAATGTGATACTGTATATTTTTTTGGTCGCTGAACACGATAATAATTCATTTAACTTTACGATATACGCTTTAAGAAATACAGTCCGATTAATGTGAAAAAATGACCAAATTTCGAGCTCAAAGTCGATTTTAACAAGGTTCAAAGCGTCCAAAGTCGTTACTTCCATCCAGCACAAGATTCAGTTGGAATTTTCCCGAAATCTCCTGCAGAACTTTTAAAAGTTGCATTTAATTGGATTATAAAACGTTTTTAAGGATAGAAAAATTTTTTTGGAAGTTTTAAAAAAATATCGTGGTACATTTTATATCTTTTATATGTGATTTTGACATACTCAAATTAAATGCCTTAATTTGGTAAAAAACTTTATTAGAAATTGAAATGAGTACATAATACAAAAAAATATGATTTAACTAATGTATAAAAGTTACTTAAAAAATAGTGCAAAAAAATAGTCTATAAAAGATATTTAAAAATTTATTTATGAAATTTAATGTTTATATATTACTGAAATAAATCTTTATTTAAGTATGACGAAATAAAATTTTATTCCTAATAAATAAACTATTTATTTTTTTATTTTTTACAATTAATGAGATATATTTCACAAACATGTATGTATATTTCGTCATCACAGTTAAATTTTTTTATAACCAATAAATATTAAAGAGAACGTTACATGTAATATTTGCTTGTGAATACACTCCGACTTTTTTCTCTCATATATGTATACTGACGGAAAGCTTGGCAGTATAATTACTGATTTTAATAAAATTTTAGGTAGTGCACTCATAAAAGTATTATAATAAAATCACAGACTCTATTTAGTCATTCGAAAAATAGCAATAAAATGTTTTCTAATACCTTTAACGGAAGAGAATTTTCCTTTGAGAAAAAAGTCGAAATATTTGCAAGCAAATGTTATATATAACATTACCTTTAATATTTATTTAAAAAATGGTTATAAAAAAATTTGACTGTGATGACAAAAAATGCGTTTCTCTGAAATATATCTCATTAATTGTAAAGTAAATAAATAAATAAATAAATAAACAGTTTATTTGTTAAGAATAAAACTTTATTTTGCCGTATTTAAATAAAGATTTATTTCAGTAAAATAAACGTATTCCACAAATAATATTTTAAGTATCTATTTCTCAGTAAAAGAAACACAATTATAAAATGTCATTATTCTAGGGATCGTTATTCTATCATGAGTTTATTTCTTCATATAAGAATGTGATTTTTTTTTGTACAGGTGCAGCTGCTGTAGTAACGTCCGCAGGGCACGGCTTTGACGCGCATCTACGCGGCCCTAGCTTCGTACTGGAACCGCCGTCGAGGATTGAATTTTCCAATTCCAGCGGTGCCTGGTTGGACTGCACGGCCTCCGGAAGTCCACCGCCCAACATCGACTGGTCCACCGCAGACGGGCATCCGGTGAACGATGTGTCGGGCGTGCGAAGAGTGCTCAGAAATGGCACTCTGGTACTCCTGCCGTTTCCGGCCGCGGCTTATCGGCAGGACGTTCACAGTGCCGCGTATAGATGCGTGGCGAGCAACACCGTCGGCAGAGTGCTCAGTCGCGATGTACAAGTCAGAGCAGGTAAGCGAGAGCGTATACAAAATTTATGTCCATGCATGAAAAGCAAAATACATACTCCTTGGTAGAAATGTATGCAGTTTTCCTAGATGTCCATCCAATTATATTATCTAATTTTATTGTATTCTCATTCTTATTGTGACAATACTGCACAGAAAATTGACAAAATTTAGTAGAGATTTATTCAGCAGCTAAAGTAATTTTCCTGATAAAAATATGTACAATTTGCGTGGATACCTGCCCAATTATTATTAGATTATTATTAGTTAAAATATCATGCGCGCGCGCGTAATGTATTTATTATTCTGTTTATGTTCAATAAATAGATTCAGAGTTTGCGCATTGTTTCTGTATAACAATACAGAAATACATACAATAATTATAGACAAAGTGTTACATTTTGATTAGAATTCTAAATTTTTTATTTCTCGGTTACTCGACAAAAGTTATAAACTGTTCAGTTTATTTCCAATTACTCAAAAAAATGTATGCTACTAAGATTAGAAAAGAAATATTTTCAAATTCTAACTATAAAATAGCAAAAATGTATGCAGCTATAAAACTTATAATATAACTTATAATATAACAATATAATTACGTGCAATATAATTTAGAATACATTGAATAAAATTTAAATGTCATAAAGGGAAAGTTAAAATAAAATTGTTGATAACTTTGTGGAACAAATTGCTCTGTCGAATCCTTTTTAATTTACCTATTTGTTGTGCAAGTCCTATTATCATCAAAAAAACTTGCAAACGTTATATACATCCCGCGCAATTACATCCGTTATTTACCGAAGTATCCTTTAATTAAGGAATGGCAAGCGCTTAATCGGGACGGCCGTCATATTAGAGCTTTACTCGCGGCCACCGCGCACACTGGACCATTGGAAAAGTCTATTAAGCGGATTACGCGAATGCCGCGGATATTTGGCGCGAGTCAACAGTAATTGCGATGGGTGCATGGGTTGCCTCTTGCGTGCGATAAAACGTGGAATCGCGGATAGGCTGGTTTTACACGAGCTATGTAATCGCACAGCGAATCCTCGCATAGCATTGTGTCCGAATGCAATTCAGGGAACCGCAAACCTCGCGTTGGCTTTGTGTTAAGGAATTTGCACATGGGACATGTCTCTATTTAGTTAAGAAATATTTGGCGGTTAAAATAATAGCACGTTAAACTCATAAATAAAGAAATAGTTCTTATAATTTGTTTTTATAATTAAATACATATTAGACGTATTTCGCATCTCTTGTTTAAAGAAATGTTCAAAAGTGCGGTTTCTCCACTCATTATTATTATTTTGTATTCTTTGAAACATTATATGTCACGAAATTATCACGAATTTATTAAAAATCTTAAGACTGGATTATTATCATGCAATAGTTTTAATTATAGGATTACGTGTTATCATGTAATAGTTATAATAATAGAAATAATATTTTCTATAACTTATACTCTAAAAAACTATTGTTATACGTAAGAAATATTCCTTTTAAACGTATACGCAATTTAATTGTTTGTACGGGCAGAAAATGCCGATTGCGAGAGAAAATCAGTGTGAAACAGGCGTTAGAACCGAATCAGTGTTTGTCGAGCACCGATGCAGATGAGATGCGCGTAGGTTCCTTTCTAGTCGCGCAGTGTAATTACCTCTTAAAAAAAAAAACGCAATCTGAATGCAAATCCGTGGCAGCTGCGAGGTCGACCCGACGCTTTCAGGATTTCCAACTACTAACCCCCTCGCGGCCATAAAGTTCTGCCCTGGACGTGTGACCGTTAATTAAAACTTTACTTTCAGTTCTTTCTCTCTCTCTCTCTCTCTCTCTCTCTCTCTTTCTCTTTCTTTTTCTCTCTTTCGATTTAACGAAAGAAATTTCTTTTCCACGCGTGCTCGATGCAGGCGTGCTTTATGCGAGCGATTATGCGCCAAAAATTATGAACACGTTTGTGATAATTTCAAAGGAAAATAATTAAAGTTAAGTTTGATAAAGAATCTCGTAAATCATTATATATATATATATATATATGCAAAATGATTGCATAACAAATCACGATTTTTAAATAAGAAAAATTCATATCATTATGTAACGTTATAATTTATATTATATATAAGAGTGAATCAATTAATTAAAATGTTACAGATTTATATTTCGGAAACAAAACATTATAGAAAAATATTTATATATTTAAATATCATACAAAAGTTACATAGTTTGAAAAGAGACATAAGATGATGTCATTGGTTTGATCTTGGAAAGTTGTTTGAAGATCATTCAATTTTATTATTAATTTCTTAAATAGAACCTCATACATTTATTGCATATTCTTAGCTTACCTTGAAAATTTTTCAAATCACTAGAATAAAATATTTTTTCATTAAATATTTTTCGAGTCATAAAGCTTGAAAGTTACATCAGCATTACTCTTGGCATTACTCAAAGTGTCCGACCGATGGCTAAAATCTCTTAAATGTTGTTCAGGCTCATGATCCAGACAAGATCATTTGTCAAGATCAAAGCCTCGGATACCTTGAGTAATGCTAATGCTAACAATTGTAACTTTCAAGCCTTATAACTCGAGAAGTATTTAATGAAAAAATATTTTATTATAATGTTTATAATGCTACGAGGATGTATAATAAAAAATGGCAGATTCCATTAAAAAAATTTAAATACCTTGATCTGACTTTGGTAGCGTCACCCAAGATCAAACCAGTGATACTTTCATATATAATTTTTTAATTAAATAGGACACTCTGTATACATATATATATTATACATATGTGTATAATATAGATGTTTTATAGATAGGACTAGTACTATCACATTTTCTTTGTCAAAAAATAAACATTTGTTTTCCTTTGTAAAAATTTTTAGAAGTCCATCATATTTGAGATTTTATTCTTAATACAATGAATTCCCTGTATATACGCGCGCGCGTGTGTTTCCTGTATAAATGATTTTATGTAAAAAAGGATTTTAATACGATGAATTTACTGTTTGTAAATTTGAAGAAGAAATTTTGCTAAACGGAAAAGATGCTTATTCTTTGAATATATAGTTGTTCTTTATCCCATCTATACATATATATGAGATATTCCATATACTCATCTCCAAATTAACATCTACATATACACTGTGCGGTATTTTATATAAAAATCCTGTAAATTTTCATGTAAAATTTCATTGTTGTAATTAAATTCATTATTTACATTTTTAAAATAAAATACTTACAAAATTGTTTTTTCACTAAGAAAGAGTATTTTTCGGCTATGATGAATTATGTCAACTTAAATCTTTTTCAAGTGTGTCATTATAGAAATAATATAACATAAATATTAAATTTAATTATATTAAAATTATCAAAATTTTTACACAAAAAACGTTTACATAAAAGAATCAAGAAACAACAAATGATACTATATTGACATATTAAATGAAATATTTTAAAAACAATGCATTTCTGAAAATTTTGCTAAACGGGAAAGATGCTCATTCTTTGAATATTTAATACAATTCTTTATCTCACCTATACATATATATGGGATATTCTATATACTCATCTCCAAAATAACATCCACGTATTATGTTGTGCGATATTTTATATAAAAGTCCTCTAATATCTTCCTCGAGTGATGATATCATAATTCAACGCAATATTTCTCACGCGAGTTGCGAGATATGCGAGAAAGCGGGATGACGGCATGCGAGTGAAAACAGGAGAAGCAGGAATCAGAGAGCTGAAAGGGAGAAAAACGCGAGACAAAGTCTTCGCACGGTTTGGAGGTTCGAGGTAACGGAGAAGGAATATAGAGAAGAAATTCAGAACGCCGTAGTCGAGGCTTTAGCCTCCGCGTCGTGGCGTCGCGACGTCGGCCTGTCAGACTGCACCATCGGTGGCGGAGCTGGCCGTCGCCCTTGGAATTTTCACGTAAATAAAATCTCCGGAAGAGAGAGTGTACGAGATGCTCCTCGTGCGCGAGAGAGCGATGCCGGACACAAAAAGGAAAAAGAAAAGGAAGAGGAAGGAAGATGGGAGAGAAGAAGCGAGACGTTCGTTATGCGCTCGCGTCGCCTCATGCCTCGACGCATTCTCGACGTCGAGATTCACCCGACGGTTACGACGTAACGACGTGTGCGACACCCTCTGTAGTCTGTGTATATACATAGTGTCATATACACCCGTATACAAGGCAACGCGCTTTCACGGTGTAGCAAGACGGCGACGATGTAATTGAAAACGAGACTGTCGGCGTAACTGCGATTGCTTTTTCATTACGGTGGCAATTAGAGACACAGACGTAGACATAGAATCGGTGTTCGCTCTGTCTCGTTACACTGTTAGCCCGACATAATGACGACGTGCAATCTTTTTAGACCGCCTACTTGCTTTTTTCTTTTTAAAAATGAAATAACGAATTTTAAAAAGTCAAGTGCAATTGTGAACCAAGAAACAAATTATTATGTGTAATTATCTTAATTATCATAACAATTATAAAAAGAATATAAAAGTATTTTTTATAGCGTACTAATTTTCCATTTTTTTTTTAAGAAAATTTTATTTTGTAGAAACGGAAATTACTACGTAAGCTATTGTTTTGCAATTTGTACTAGATTGCTGGAACACATGGCTTTATGTGAAATTTTATTGCTGTTTGCAGTGGTGGCTCAGGCATACAAAGTCGAGGTGGAGGTGACGGGGGGCGCATCGAGGGGATGCACTGCAATATTACGCTGCATCATACCCAGCTACGTCAAAGATTTGGTGCGCGTTGTATCCTGGCTGCACGAACCTTCGTCCTACATATATCCCTCGCTACAAGGAGGTAAATGTTTATAACGAAACTCTACATACGAGCGTGTACTACATTTCTTTGTGATATGGAAACAAAATTTCACGTGCGTTACAAAGGCAAAATCTAATTAAAGTCCAATTGAAAAATTTGAAATGTATAACTTTTAGGTCCACATATAAGGGATTTTACCCAATAAAGTAAATAATTTTATGTGAAAATAGATAGATATTATTTGCGAGAAAAAAAATTAAATTAATAATTAAAAATAAATTTCCGCAACGAAATATATACATAAGGATTAAATCGCGTCAATGAGGTAAAACAACGAGGAACACATGTTGGCAATTATTTTATATTCCATGTGTACAAGATTCTGAGCCAAAGATTTTCAGTGAGAACTTGTGGAAATTTTTAACATACTTAAATTTTAAAATCTCTATATTATTTGCAAAAGCAATTTATTGTTAATTTATTGTTAATATTCCATATCACTTTATATTGGAATTTTCTTTCTCTACATCTCATTATTATGGTGATTAATATGAGATCTCGTTATTAGATTGATTAATATATGTCTAAATAAATATTGAATCGTATTCCATTTTTTAATTTCGTATTAATTCATATTCTTATATAGTTAATAATTTTTATTTTCACAAATATGTATCTAAATATTTCTTGATTTAAAGTTTATTATTACACGCGCGCACGCAAGCACACACGCAGCTGAGTCTTCAAATAATTTCGTTAATCCGGGTTTTCGCGGCGCAAAGACTGATACGAATTCGGGAAACATCCCTAGCGGATTTTCACAGATGTAGTGCGATGGCAATAGAAGGAAAAAAAAGAATAACATGGATATAGTGACAATACGAGGCGATTTCAGCGTAGTCTCTATATGGGGGCTCACTACGGCCGTCATCTACAAGAACTAAAATTTAATATCCGCCGCGGACGCTCGTGCTGAAATTTAATATCCACAATAATGCGGCGTCTCCTTCCGCAGCTCGCGGTGCGGGATGTGTGAGTCGGGATTGTCGGGTTC
>Ga0157363_1006664_pt1 | contig 10891 bp, 5 predicted proteins | sample AttsexASBM1_FD_111477 | JGI IMG/M metagenome (GOLD analysis project Ga0157363, IMG submission 111477) | Fungus gardens microbial communities from leaf cutter ant in Ribeirão Preto, State of São Paulo, Brazil - Atta sexdens ASBM1 | ecosystem: Host-associated > Fungi > Mycelium > Unclassified ...
GTCTAATTTCGCTGGCATCACGTTTCGCAGATAATATGAGTGGACGTCGCGCCGCGGAGAGCTCGGAAACGTCAAAGAGATTTTAGTCTCATCGGAATCTACGCTATGAAAAAAGCTATCCTGCGTTGCCGGATATCGCATAATAAATCTTCTTTAAAGCGCCGGATATTTTTCTCATCTATTGGGACGTAGATTTCTACGATATATGTCAGATGAAGTTCTTACATATTTCACGTGGCGATTAAAAATTTTTTAAATATACATATACATATAAGCCGTATTCTCTGATGTACACATCTAGTATTGAAAATCCAGTTAGTTCACGTTATATACATTGGAAAATTTTATATTAAATTTAATATACTTTATATACCCCAAATGGGCTTTTCAAATTTCTGTGTTTTTTAAAATTTAATACAAGATGAAGATATTCGGAAATAATACATTATGTTAAAATTAATATAATGAATATATAACAGTTTGACACAATTGGGAAACATATTGTAAAAGCATACTTCTCAGTCAAGATCAACATTTATGATTATATTATTAATATTTATAATTTAAATTAACGTACATTCATTTTTTATTCATTTATCTTAAAACTTAATGTTTTAAAACTATATTATTTTTATATTACTTGTTTATTCATAAATAGTATCATTTTAACACACCGTTAAATATCAATTTCACACAAAATACTTAAATAACATAATAAAAATCACTTATATTAAATTAACACTTGTATGCTAAGAGTTCAACACAAAAATTTTAACAAAAACCGGTTTTAACGCAAGCACCAAATATTCTTTACTGTTAAGTTCTATGTATAGATTTGCAGTACTGGCAGTGTATAAACATAGAATGGTTCAGCAAATTTTTACGATATCCTCGATAAAAAAATATGACATTTAATATCATTTTTTAAATAAATCGAAATTTCCTTCATCGCAAAGATTTCTTTGTTAATCAAATTGGAAGTAGTACCGCACATTATTGATTTAATTCTCTAGACGCACTTCAGAGAGAACGCTCTCCAAGCTAATTATTCCAGAGTGCAAACATAAGTAGCTCAGTAATAGATGAGCGTTTAAATGCGTTTGCAGTAGTCCGTTTCGTTTCTGCTACCATTCCGGCCTTATTAGAATAAAAGCGCCGCATCGCGCAAGAACGAAGGGTGTACGGGAAATTAAGTGGCGCGAGCCGTAACTGGTTCCGGGCTGAAAGTGCTTTCACGTGTCTCCCGGCGATCTTCGAAGGTGAGCTTATTTACGACACCGTGGCGACGGGCTACGGGCATGCCGGGCACGGTCCCGTAATTTCGTATACGACCGAGAATGACCGCCGCAACCGTAAATAAGCGACGACGAGACAAGGGTCTCTCGTGTGCGAGAGGAGAAAAAAATAAGAGCCCACTGTGCGCACTTAACAAAAGTTACCGCCCACGTTTCGTCCTATCGCACGTGTCCTTTTAACGATAGATCGCGATTCTCCTCCGCCTAGTTCAAATAAATTAACGCTGTTTACCAAGCGTGAAAAAGATCGGCGCGAAGCGCTGTTTTAGCGAAACTTGATACGGTTTTTATATTGTTAGCATAGACATATCAAACAAAGCGGTGAACAACTATTGAATCGATAAAATTAAACATACAAAATAATGAAACATCAAGTATGTACATCACATATAGGATAAAAGCATTAGATGTGGATCGGGCACTAATTCCAGATCACTTTTTATATTTAAATAATTATAGTATTTTCCATAATACATATCACAAGATTCTTTAGCATTTGTTTTATCTCTTTTGAATTGAATTTATTTTGATTATCAATTGAATTTAATTTATTATAGGAACAGCACTACACATTTTATTAATGTCATTAACTAATTAAATGTGCGAGGTTAACTAATGTATGTATCTTTAAAAATTCAAAGTAATATTATAAGAATTGCCTCTTATAATAGATAATAAATAGCACTAGATTTCACGGAAAAAAATCAATGTTATGCTCAGTTGAGATTAAATGTGTCTGGGCGTGTTTAGTTAATCACTATGTTATAATGATATTTTTATTGCGTAAATTTATTATAAAAATTTTTTTTAATTTTTCAAAATTTTAAAAATTTCAAACTTTTACTTATCAAATCTTACAAATGATTCTGAAAAGATTTATTTGTTTTAAGTATCGAAATAAAATATAAAATAGTACATATGTTTACAGGGTGCGTCAGCTAATCCGGGCAAAATTAAAATTGAATTTTCCGTTATACGTGATTTTAGGAGATGACTGTTGGCACTCGAGTAAGTCAGATGTTCGTATGAAATTTATATAACTTCAAAATGTTGGAGTTAGTGAGATAAAGTGCAGAATACAAGAAGAGCGATAATTGAAGTGCTTCGCACCGAATTTTTTTTCGATGAGAAGATTTGTTGATGTAAAAGTGAACTGGAGGAACGATCGCTAGCTGATGATCCTTAGGATCTTCCCGTAATAACCAGAACGATGTTTCTGGCGAATGTTCACGTCCTAAGTGTCATCTCCAATGACATCATGCCGTCTTATTTTTTAAAAAAAGAAAAATCATCACGAAGGAGGTTTACCTCTGGATTCTGAGGACTGTAGTGAAGCCATGGATGAAAACTACAGCCTCCGGAAGGCCATATATTTTTCAACAGGTGCACCAGCTCACACAAGCCATTTAGTACAAAATTGGCTTTCCGACAACATGGACACATTTTGATCCGAGAAATTCTAGTCTCCCAATAGTCCAAATTTAAACCTCCTAGATTATTTTGTTTGAGGCGTTATTGTTTGAGGCGAAAGAGTGTCAACAAGTCCAAGCACCCCAATAGCAATTTTTCAAGCCGCTATATCGAGATAATATTAATAAATTTAGGCAAGGAGCAAAAGAGAACGTGCTCGTGCTTTAGGCAAAGGATCGAGGCAGTGATCGCAATAAATGGGAATTATATTGAGTAATAGAACTCAGAGAGGATTTCTCAAGCAATATACAAAAAATTTTTATGTATTTTCAAGTTTTTTCTGAATAAAATGGCGTTTTAATAAATTGTTTGCCCAGATTTTGCTGACTTACCTTGTATATACAAAAAATGATGAAATATTGGCGAAATAAATGGCAAATATAGGCGAAATATTGGAAAAGCAATGTATAACCAATATTGAACAAACATTATTGAATAATAGTTAAATATAATTAAATCTATTATACAATGTTGGATGTACAGTATTGCTTGTACAATTCTTACTCAATGTTTAATATATATGTGGCTGTATATTTGTTTCCCAATGCGTCAATACTTTGTTCTACTAGAAGATTTTATATACACTCAGGTCTTTCCCATTTACTTTCCCATTTACTTTTCTTGTAAGCTTCAAAATCAAGGTCTCATTATCATATTCTTATATATTAGGTCAAGGAAAAAGTTTCTTCGTATTTAAAAAAATTTTTTTGCAAAAGTTTGTAGCGAAATTTTCGTTACAATTATATCATTCACTAGAACAAAGTTTCAGCTTTAAGAATCTGTTTTTTAAATTGCAGTATGATGATTTCGAAGTTATGAGCAATCAAAACTAGAATAGAAATTAGAATAGAATACTTCTTTACTTAATTTGCGAATAACTCAATAACTCAATAAAAAATCATAGGAACATTTTTAAAAAATGATTTTGTAATGAGCTTCAAGCTTTCACGATAGGTAGTCGAAAATTTTCGTAAATTTTTTGGGACACGTAGAAATTCTCAAAGTGAAAAGAAAATTTTTCATTTTCAGCTCAATTTTTTAAACATAAAAATTACTAAACTCATAGAAACTCAAAAAATATAGTAACCTTTCGAAAGTAGAGAAGCTTTAAAACTCTTTTTTTTTTTTTAATTTAAATTTCGTTCATTTTTGACGAAGATATTGTACAATTTCGAATTAAAAAATACGAAGAAACTTTTTCCCTGACCCAATATTATTCAAATGTGGGAAAACTACTTTTTGCTTAGATATATATACTTGAAATCATTTATATCACGTGAAAAAAAGTGACCTACGTGTTGATAAAAAACTAATTTACAATTCATGTTTAGTTTCTCATATTGTATAAGTTCGTAGTTTCTTACAGTTATTTATGTTTTTTCCTTTTATTGTGAAAAAGGAAGATTTTTCTCTGTGAGGAAAACGAATAAAATAGAAAAGTACAATATGTGTTACGTTGGTATTACGACGCCAGCACCCCTTTAATAATGATAAAGGCGAAGAAGGAAATACTATTTAAGATATAAAGTAATATTTTTTTCACTTTTTATTTATAATATTTTTCGAATTATTTTTAACAGAAACAATCTTCGTAAATATTCTCTTATATTTCCCGTTTTTTATTTGATTTTTGTTCGGACAAAATTGTTCACAATGTGATGCTACTGATAGAGAATAAATTTGGCGCCATCCAGATTAAAAAAAAATTTATTTATTTGATTTTTGTGAGAAACTTTCCAGTTATTATCAAATCAATGATCCCATTATTAATACAATGATTGCGTTTAGCAGAAAAAACAGCTTGCAACTTTTGTAAAATTTTTTAATATGAATGATTCTTATTCTTAGCTCCTTACTGAATCTATATATTCAATCATATTAAAAAATCTTATAATAATAGTTACACAGTTGTTTTTTTATTGAACAAAGTAAATATTATAAAAATAAAATCTTATTATAAAAATCATATTATTGATACACTTATCCTGAATAATTATTACAAACTTGCAAAGGGAACGCCAGCAATCGAATGTAACTTAACGGATGTGACATAGCTTGCGGCTCGCGATATGACATAATCGATAGGAAAGTTCTGCGAATAAGAAGCGATTTGTAGAAGGATTGAATTATTCATGCGCTCACACCATCGCGCGTGGACACGTCGCGAAAGTTACGGAGATCTCGAATGTCACCGCATTAATTCCGAATTACAAAGTCGGCTACGTAAAATTTTATTAAAACTAAATCGCCAACTGTAGAACGGAAAGGAAAGGAAAAAGAGATCAGTACCCATTCGATTTCATATCTCGCGGACTGTTGAAACAAGTGGAAATGTCTTGCACGAAAAAATATTTCAAAATATATTTCGAAAAATGCGAATCCTACTTCCGAATCGTATTCGACTGTACGTATGAAAAAAGCCTCTAATGAAACTAAAAGATCGAAAGATCGAAAAAGGGAGAATCCATAACTCCCTCGATCCGCTTTTTATCGCGAAAGAGCGAGCAGCGCGCTTTGAAATTCGCGGTGCGAGCACGGCGCAATTGAATTCATCAGGGCCGCATACACTCACCACACCGACAATATAATGCACTATCGTCTGCGGTCGCAGCACGACCAAGAGCTTATATCAAAAATCATTAATTGAACATACTCCGGTTCGCGGCTCGTGTCCGGGTTCAAAGGTAAACCGGGATTAATTAAACGTTCCGCGTACGAGCGAGCGAGTGAATGAACGAACCAGTCAGACGGACAAAGAGCTTCTGGAAAAAGAACTACCTCATGTGTTCCTCTGGTAAAGATACGTTACTGGCAAAAATTTCATCCTCGAAACGGAGGAAGGGAGAAGGGTGATCGGTGGACTCTCCAATTACCCGTAGAGCCGATGTGCGCAAAAAGCGCGCGACCAGCCGAAAACGAGAAGAAGGAGCAAACCGATAACGAATGTTGACGCACTCGCGTATCGCGGACACTCGATGGGATGCTCTTTGCACGTGAAAGCACGTGGGCGGACTTTCGTATTTAATTCGCCCTCGATGTGATTATTCGGCGATCGAAGACAGGAATGAACGATACGGGAGGGTTGTACATTGATGAGCTCATTACAATAGCTCTCGACGGTTAATCGAGAGCTTTCAACGAGAACGTGAAATAGGGAAAACCCTAATAGATAATTACGAAATAGCTGTACAAAAGTAGACAAGCGGGGCTTTACGGAAACCGAGGAACTTCCTACGCGCTTCGAAAGAACTTCAGAATTTCTTGTCGATATTCGACAGAACGAAACGCGGATATTATTGTGGAATGCAGGAAAAATGCAGATTTTAACTTTAGACATATTATATTGGGTGTGACACACTCAGACTTCTTTTTGAAAACTAACATTTTTTTATATTATAAGTAAATGATTTTGAAAGTTGGCTAATATATCTAATAGATTTGAATATGTTAAAATATTCCTTTCTTGGCGTAAAGGACAATGGTGTTAATGATCGAATAATCGATCACAATTTTATTAAGCTCACAGAATACCTTTGATACATCATAACTCAAAAACTGTTCATTACTAAGCTTTACATCGATGGCATCTTTTATTTATTATATTATGATTACTACATTATATGTGAAAACTATAATTACTCATTACTGTTAAATTTTTAATGTCTGGCATTTCGACTAAAAACAAATTTATTATAATATCATTTTTATCAAAATTAATACAAGCGTTCAAAATTGAGTATGTTATACTCGGTTTGTCATTCTTGTGACAAATTAGATAATATTAATGTTTATTAATAAAGATAAATCTATTGAGCAACTGAAAGAAAGAGCCGATACTCTGCTTATAGGGAATCATTGGAAGTCTCAGTGGCAAGAGATAATTGAAGGATCAATGCAACCGAGGGTGTTCGATCGGGAATTCACTGTAGGGCGAGATTACTTGCAAGGTTAAGTGGGTGGCCTCCGAACACAGATCGCAGAGAGCACGCCTCGCGATAATTGAGGATACCTCGAAAGGGTAATTACTACATAGACAAGAGAACGCCAGAGTGGACGCTCGAGAGGAGAAACAAGCGGCAACTCCCCAGGAAAGATACGAGGTATCCGGCAAATTACAGGACTCGAGAGGGCTTCCTAACAATCGAGTTACGATTGAAGTACTCGAAGTGGCGTACATCCGTGACTATGCGATCTTTTTGTTTACAGGGAAGCATATCACATATCCGAAAAGTCAAAAAAAATATTCAGAGATTTCCCGAACATATTCTGCGACAATTGACACGATTATGCGAGAATTAAATGAACGAGATAAGATATGCGTAAAGAGGTGATTTCCTTCTCAATTCGATAAAATTAGTGAAATGGAAAAATCCAATTTTTGACAAATACTATTAATCTTCAATAATGTATCATTTTACAATATTTATAACAACACAAGCTGATTTGAACTTTTAAAAATTTGACACTACAGCAATATTTTAATTGGCGATTTAGTAAATGTTATTTATATTTCAATTTAATCCACTTGTTTTATAATCCGACACTGAAAACGATTTAATATAGATCGAAACGTTTGCTATTACTATTTTTACGATATTTATATTAATTCTTTTGACACTAAAATCTGTAATACAGTTAACACTGGGTCTAGTGAAATTAGGGTTAGGAATGTTACTTTATAAAAAATAACTCATTATCTTTATTATTATCTTTCGTTATTAATTTGAAAAAATAATATGTTATCGTTTCTTACAAGTTAGAAAATAATTTGTTACTTTTTCCGTTACTTTTTTATATATTATTAAAAAGATATTAGATTTCAAACTTACATTAATTAGTGATCATGATTAATGCAATATTTAAACTTTAATCTCTAATCTCTGTTTTATTGTATTTTAATTATAACATACAAATTATTATTTTTCAATATTTACATTCCTATTTAAATAAAGTATTTCTATTTAAGCAGAAATAATGAGATCTATTGAAGAAATATAAAAACATAATTAAGAGTTAAAGTAACGATAAAAATAATGATTGAAAACATTACTGTAAGACTGCAACGACGTTATCATTATCGTTACAGAAAAAAGGAATTATTGTTATCGAAAAAAGTAATAATAATGGTAACGGCATTATAAGTAATTTTTTATTTCCCAATTCTGTGCGAGATTTACATATATATATATATATATATATATATATATATATATTGATTAAAAAGCGCTAATTAATTTTATGGAATCAAAATAATTCATATAAAATGACTCACATAAAAGAGAATGATAATAAGTTTATTTTAATAAGAAAATTCAAATTTGATGTTAAAGAAAATTGAATTATTTAAAATTTTTATGTTAAATGCAATTGCTATAATAATAAATAAAAATTAAGAAAAACAGTAAAACAGTTCAAATGTATAAATGTATTTTTAAATATAATAATGTATTTTTATCTTATAGAAAAAATTGAACTATTTTTATTCATTAGAATCTTTGTTATCTAGATAATATAATCATTGTACATATATTGGTGTTTCAATATACTTACCGTCAGCTCTGGAGAAATATAATCGACTAGGTTTAATAAACTCATGTCAGCTCTGAAGGATTAAAATCATAATAAATTAAGCAATATCTAACTTATGCTTGCATAAGCTCCTTATTATTGAAAATTAGTGAAATTGCTGCTCTCTAATTATTTTACTTTATCTACCAATTTTATCACTGCGAAATGATCGTTAGTTAAATAATGGGTATAATCTACAACGAGTTATCGTATTGTCAGCATTATGACGGTTATTGATAGCACTAATTTGAGGAGTAACCTGATAGAACTCGGAAGCAAGTATTTTTTTTAATAATCTCATCAATAACAATAATCGTAATTTCGCGTGTACAGTTTCGCAACACCCGAGACGCCGAGTAAACACGCGAACTTCTTGTACCAAATGAACCTTGTCCTGCCTAAACGCATAGTGAACGCAACTGTTACAACGCGAATTATAACACGGTTATTTGAACAAATAAACCTTTAACCACTCAGCTAAATAAATAGCAATACATTAAGCAATATATTACTATATGTATTTAACATAAACAACACCATAAAAGCTAAATTGTCTTTTGTAATTATAATTACGATTGGTAGGATATGAAACACTTTGAATTAAATTTTAATTGAATTTATTCCAGATGCGCACACATATTATTAGCAATCACATTTTTTTCTTTCTCCAAAATTAATTATATATAATTCAGTATAACAATTTATTTATTGTATATAAGTTCTTTAATCTATGAACATTGGCTTTTAGTTTGACTTTATTACAATAGAACTTTTAATCAATTTCAATTAAAAATTGAAATTGAAGAGCGGAAGAAGAAAAGACGATTTGAATCAGATATTCAAAGTAGAAATCGACTGATATATGAATATATATTATTAATAAGATCATTGGAACTATTTCTAACTGATTTTAATGCACTTTTGATATGTTGTAGAATATTAAATATCTTTTATTGTATTTATTCATCTCAAGATTCAGACGTAGAATCAATCCTTCGAAAATAATGGATTTTTTCATTTTCAGCAAATGTTTTCGAAACTATAAGATATATGAAAAAAATGTTTTAACCTTTTCACTGCCAGCGGGAAGTATAATTCCCACTTCTTTTTTATACGATTTTGCCTTGTAAATTTCACAATTTCGCAAAAATAATTGAAATTTGGTTTTTCAGATAGCTAAATAATCATTTAATATTCTGATGTTTTGTTTCAAAGAGAAGAAACTCTTTGTAAAGTGGAATCAACTATACTAAATGCACACACATCGACTATAACTTTTCTTTAAGATTTTTTGTTATTCCTGCAGAACATGCAGAGCATGGATTCTAATTTCACCTGCTAAGCATCATAAAAATAAGTAGATAAGTAAATAAATAAATAAGTCTATGTTAGAAAAATAGTTCTTTGTATATTCTTATATATCAACAAACATATCAATAAATATATATTAACAAACTTATAATTTTATAAAAGTAACATTAGATCACTTTATATTCCATTTTTGTAACTTTTTTTTGCAAAAAAGAGGGAAACATACTTTAGTCATATTGAGTATATATTTACCCATCAATACGAGCAGAATGCTATTTTTTTTTAATTTTTACTGCTATATTTTTACTTATGTATATTATAAATGTTTTAAAATGACTCATAATTTTTATTAACATTTAAAAATGTTCTATCTTTTGAATGTGATCATTAATTCTAAATTTTGGATTCAGCAAAAATTAAAAGAAATCAAAGCAAAGTTTAATAGAGACATATAAAGTCCGATTACCTTGCAGAAAAATTTTACGGTATTTTATGGTATTTTAACGGTATATTTACATTTTCCGGAAATGTTGAAAGAAAAAATTAATAAGTTATTGAATCTAAAGAATTATTATAAACACAATATTATAAATATTTTAATAAGTAATTCCAAAAATGTCAATTTTTTAAAAATATTTTCAAACTTTTTTTGGAGTGTACATTGTCCAAAATATTCCCATTTTGTGACACAATTGTTGAATCTAAACACGAAAAGTTCCGAGTCATGATCGCATTTTCAGGTCAGCTGTCTGGACGACTTGATTGCTAAGCAGGTTTACAATCACGAAGAAGTTTCGCATACTTTACAAATACTTTCGTCTCCATCAAAGAAAGACGAACGAAGCAACATCGTCGTTATTCTTTCCGTTACATGGGACAGGACACCAACGAATATATCAAAAACATGATAACGCTAGTTTCCAATTTGATATCCGTTTTTAGCACATATCTTCTGATATTTATTTTATAATTGCAAAAGCTAACCATGTTCTTCTTACTTTTAAGTTTTCCTTCAACTTTTTTCCCTCACTTGCCATTCAAACCTACTTAAGATTTTTTTATGTGAAAATTACATTGAAAGCAAAATCTTTATTAGCATTTTGAAACATCTTATAAGATTTCTATGAAACTTTCTGTTAACCTTCCATTAATTTCAAATGATTTGTTAACCAAATTGAATAATAAAGCAAAAGAGCAAAATTTAACTTCAAATGATTCGTTAACCAAATTGGATAAGTTATAGAACA
>Ga0157363_1006666_pt1 | contig 10889 bp, 3 predicted proteins | sample AttsexASBM1_FD_111477 | JGI IMG/M metagenome (GOLD analysis project Ga0157363, IMG submission 111477) | Fungus gardens microbial communities from leaf cutter ant in Ribeirão Preto, State of São Paulo, Brazil - Atta sexdens ASBM1 | ecosystem: Host-associated > Fungi > Mycelium > Unclassified ...
ATATATTTATTTTATATATATATAAAAAAAAAAAAATAAAAAACACTATATAAAAATAATATAAATATATATATATAAAAAATTTATATATATATATATATATATATATATATATATATATATATAAAAGAAAAATATAAATTTCTTTATTATTTTTTAAATTTTAATTTTTAACAGTAAAAACAATAACAAATAAAATAAATAAACTACAATAATGTATTATTAAACGAAAATATAATCTTATTTACACAACTTTCATATAGTTTATTTAAAGTGTAAACATTAAACACACTTGCAAATTTAATTTTCTTTGCAGAGACTGTACGTCTAATACATCTTTAAGGTACACTATAGAATAAAACTTAAAACTTCTAGAACAGAAAGAATTAGTTGTATATATCAATGTCGGTTTAAGGAATTTGTAGCCCAAAGTCTAAAGTTCAAACGGAGCCCTCTTTACTCAGAAGAATAGTCCGACAATAATTTTGTTACTAAAAAAAACTTGTTTTCTATCCAATTTTAATATATAAATGTTTTCCATTTCTATACTCTAATAACTTCATGCGTATGTGTGTTTTCCATTTTCTATTCTCTGATGAATATGATTGTTGTAAAACGACTTTTGTCGTTTATGCTTATAGGTACAAGATACATATAGTTGTGAATGTTACAAAAGAAACACATATTAAAGATAATTCATATTTTATTGAGATTTAGGTACTTATATATAAACAAACTTTTTTTTATTTATTATGCGCAAATTCACTAATCAAATCAAGATTTTTCAGTTTGCTCTGTATTGCTAATAATGTTACGATAGTCTACTTTCATTGTGGATCAATATTATGTGATTGGATAACTTTCTTTATGCATATATATTTATATGTTGTTAATGTGGATATACTTTTTTTAGTGGAACCATTGCACTCAATATTATATATACTAATGCTTCTCGTTCAACTGTGATGTCTAATCTAATTGTGTGTCTAATCTAATTGTGTGTCTAATAGATGTGAACTCATCTGTCCGTGTGATGACCCCCTCCCCCCGTGTCATGAGAAATATACAAATTCTAAGGACTTCTGATTTTGTATATAGGGTTCCAAAATTTTTTGCTAAGCGCTCTTGTGTAGATAGAACGGATCAAACTGAAATGGCCTATTTTCCACCGAGAATTTAATCCGGATCAGAATGTAAGGACTAACTGCAATCGAACATTCCCCTGTCGTTTGACTAACAGGAATACTCGATTGTAATTGATTGGTTCTTACATTTTGATTCGGTTTATACTCTCAGTAGAAATTAGATCAGTGAGTCAAAAAGTATCATTTTGAAATTTTCGCAATAGTTAGCAGTTAACAAGATACTATAATAATTATTAAAAATTGCTAAATATTAATTTTTAATAATTTTTTTCTTAAATACTATCAACTTTACAGAAAAACTGTAAGAGATAAAAATCATTTATTTCCTTCTCATAAAACTCTAAGAATCTTTTCAGAATTTTTTATCAATTTTTTACTACTTTTTTTATATATACATATATATAAAGTTCCCTATTATGAGATAGGTGTCTAATATGAGATAGCGGCGTTTCTATTAAACTAAATGCTATCTATTGGTTTCACCATGAATTTATTGCTCTCAAATTGAAAACTATTATATTTAGTGGAAAATTCATTTATTATATCCTGTTATTGTAAAACAAGATTTTAGAATTTGGATGTCTTCAAGTTTCATTAAAAGATGAGACTTTAAACCTTGTTTATTATTTAATAAATAAATATTTAGCAATAAATTCTTTATGTAGTGTAGAGTAAGATCGTACTAATAGAAAAATACGGAATTGTTTAATTACAGAACATAGATTTGATGATCGTAAAACCATAAGACGTGGAAATCATAATATATCTGGGATATTTGTAATATGAAATAATCTATGCTCTTATGTTATAATGAAAATCATTGCTAAAGTATAAATGTTATTGTACAATTATTGCTAAAATATAAATGTACAATAATAAAACAGACAACCGGAATGAACGTCGAGTACCTATTTATGCTTGATTTCAACTATCTGAGACAAGTTCTGGATAATCTATCGCAAGCTTATTTTTCGCACACGCTGGCTATGTTTGTGTTTTAGAAATATTAAATAAAGATTTTTTAATTACAATATTGATATACTTTGCGTTTTACTATCGATTTCACGGGATATCTCAGGAACACATCTAAGGAGCACAATTTTTTAACTTTGCGATTTGCTCACTTTTTATACTTCTTTAATTTAAAAAAAAAATGGAATTTGAATTAAATTTTATATAATCGTTATCTTAAAACGTTATCTTAAAGCTTATTAAATTCTCTTCAAAATAACCTATTATTTCTTTTATTCTGCCTATGGACTTTTAACATTTACCCAAAATGAACTCGGTATCTCATAATAGGAGTCTTTTCTCTGTGTAGGGGAGAGCAGGGCTAATAAACTCATTTTTCAGTTTCGAATTTTTATAGATGAAATTAAGAGACTTATCGAAAAAAGAAATTCTACACCAATTATATATATTTGACTATCTAATAATATTTTAATAATAAAGAGAAACTGATAACTAATTTGAAAAAAATGCATTTTTCTAATGCATTCCATCTGATTCAACTAGCCCCGGGACCGGGGTAATTTGACGAAAATTATTAAAATAAAGATTAATGTATTTTAAGCTAAATCTTTGGCTACATATTAATAAAAATTATATTATAAAATTATTAAAATTATTAAAATTAATTAAATAAAAATTATTTTATAGAAATATATTTTAAACACGAACATTCACTTCACAAGACAAAACGATGCTTCTTTTTGCAAAATTTGTTCATTTCATGCAAAAATACGTCGAATGAGCCTAGTTTTTGAGATTGGACATGAGAAAGAACTAAATATACATTATAACATTTATCACTGAGGAAAATCTCTTTAAAGGAATAAAATTTTGAGTATGTATTGTACTATAACAGTCATCACTAAATGAGTTATACAGCTGTGATTACTATCCGTTTATTTTTTAAAAACAATATTAATAATATAAAAGATACATAAATAAAAAAAATCGTTGGACTTTATTAAATAAGAACTATATTTACTTATCTAACAAAGGACAACCAAGTAAATCTCTCCGATTTAAATGAGCTTTTAGTATGTTATTCTATGGACAAAAATAGGAGACACGTATTTTTTTTATACATACTGAGTCGTATTTTAAGAGACTAAAATCCTCTCTTGAAAAAAAATCGGTTTTTTTTCTTTCAGATTGAATATCGTCGAAACTATGAAAGATAGAGAAAAACATTTTAAATAAAAAATTGAATGGTTGCAAGAGTACTTCATAATTATAATAAAAAAAATTTATTTATTTATTTGTTTATTGCATACCCCCACTCCTAAATTTCAAAAATTTTTTAATTTTTATAATGACAAAAATTAAAGAGCATTTTACGCTGAAAACAACGATCTATAATAAAATTATGTTCCGCAAACGCATTTTTGGAATGAATGAGAAACACCTCTATATATGCGCTCCATGAGTATCTGTCTCATACCATTTGGCTGCTGGATAGCGTTGAATGAATACAGTCCAGTACGTATCAATATCGCACTAACTATTATACTGGAAATGAAAATAAACGAACTGGTCGTCCACGATAGCAATTACTGTCAGTGATTTGGATATTGACTACACCTGATTTATATAAGTATTTGTTTATATCCGCAAAATTAAATAAGGGGATTTATTATATATCTTTAAGTGAAAATGCAAAAAATAAGCAATCCAATAATTAATCCGAATTTGTTAGATCAATGTAATTGGTTATTGAATTGTTCATTTTTACTACTATGTTAAAGATTCCCTACGTAATAGATTCCAAGAATATGATTTTATTTCAATGAGTCACCAGAATATATTATGCACTTATATTTGCTTACATGAGCAAATGTGGATTACAATATTAGATATTGAATATTATCTGATTTTGTAAGGTCCATCTATAACATAATATCTTATAATTTATGAAATATTAGCATGTATTCGAATTATTGTTTTATTTGTCAATGATTATTGAAAATGTTCAAAAGTATAAATTATTGCCTTGCTGCAAATAGGAATCCCATGGGAAATTTATTCAAGAACAGAGTATAACAATGAATATTGAGAATAATGAAATTATGCATTTATTCATAAGTAATATAAAAAAAAAATTATATTTTGTGTGTAATATCAATGCAATGTATAAACACAATCATTTACGTGTATACTGCATAAATAGATATATAATGTGTATTATTACAATATATTGTAATAATACATATACATCTATTTATACATGTAAACGATTGTGTTTATACACTGTATAGATGTTATATACATAAAATATATTATTTATAAACAACTGCACAATTTTATGATTCCCAATATTTCATTGTTATACTTTGCCCCATGATGTTTCTGATCAATTTTCCATGGGACTCTTAAGGGAATTTGCGGCAGGGTGGATAAAGGATAAATACTTAATTTTTAAGGAATTTATTTATAAATTCTTAAAATTATTTATTTATAAATTCTTAAAAGTTATTATTACAAATCAAATTGAAATATTAAAGTGAGTTGTAATGTCTTAATAATTTTTTTAATCTATTGGTGAAAGATTCGATGGCAAAGTCGCTATCCATATGTTTTGTGCGAATAATTAATGCTCTTTGCATAATTGCATCTCAGATGATAAAGTGGTCACAAGAAAATGAAATTGATACAATTACAGAAAATTTGAAAAAAAATCTCAAACATTCTTGACGTTATTGGTGCAATGACAGAACGTACATTCCAATCAAAGCTCCAAAAATTGACGCAGAGAGTTATATAAATTGGAAATGCTTCTATGCTATCATATTGCAAGGCATATGTGATACATCAATGAAATTTATTGATTGCTTTGCAGGATATACCCAAATTCTGTAAGCGATTTGAGAATTTTTAGAAACTCAGACATATGTACTAATATAATGTACTAACATATGTACTAATATAATGTCTAATACAAATCGCTACTTCCCTGGAAATCAATTTTTAATGGGAGATAAAGCTTATCCTGTATTACAATGGCTAATATCTTTATATTGAAGAATCTTTATATAGAGAAAATTTAAATGACATTAACAGGCGATTTAATGAAGCTTTATCAAAAAGTAGACAGGTTGTAGACAGAATATTTGCTCTCTAAAAGGGACAATTTAGAAAGCTGAAATATTTAGATATGAATCGCACAGATTTAATATCAGCGACAATTTTGACTACTTGTGTCATACACAACATGTGCATAGATCATGGAGAAATAAATATTGAGGAATGTATTAATGAAGGAATGGAAATTAATGATAATATGGATGAAAATATTATAGTTCAAAATTGTCATAATGAAATTAGTAGTAATCAGAAGAGATGCTCTTGCTGAATATCTTTATCACAGAGCATAAGTGTATATCAATTTTCTAAATTATATTATTTTGTATTTTTTAGTAAATAAGTCGGTTTTATATCAATTTATACTAATTACTGTTAAGATTGATGAAGATTTGATGACATATAATTAAAAATGAACATATTTTAAATATATAAAAATAATAAATCATAGCTTTTATATTGCTTGAATCTGTATTTTATTTATCATATTATTTTAACATATATAATATTACTGAAAGTAGATTAAATATTAATGTACAAGGAATGCAAAACTGTGATACTTATATAATCTGTTCCACATTTTTATATTATTTGTTTTTCAAGTTAATCACATTTTAATTCATTTTAATCACATTGTTCAAGATAATTAAATATTGCTTTTAGTGATAACAAATATAAGTAATAATTATATTGGAAATAATGAAATATAATATGAACATTCTCTTAAGTATAAACATTCATTTATAATTACTAAGTACTCTCTTATCTTAAGTATAACATAAATTCATATATAAAACTTTCATATACTGAATTGTTAAACACTTTATATTCATATAATAAAATTTGCGGCACACGAATGCTTGTGTTCTTGTTGGATTATTAACTGCTCGTCGCGAAAAATGTCAATGATATTATTACTATTTAGATCAATAGTAAAATCATTTGAACTAATGATAAAATTATACAGACTCAATGGCATTATCATTATCGAATGATTTTATTACTTGAAGTGTTCAATAAGAAAATCATTCAGTCAGTGATAAAATATTTTATTATTGGATGTAGTCCAATAGAAATATCATTCGACTAATGGTATGTTAGTTACTATTGGATTATTGTCAATAGGAATATCATTCGCATTGAAAGCTACTCATTTATATAATCCAATGGTGCTTTCAATAGAATTTTATCAATGGCAATATTTTATTACTGAAAATTTTATCACTGACCGGTGATAAAATTTTCAATAGTAAAATATTATCCCAGATAACTAAGCGTGCAATATTTCACGATACCCGTACAAAATACTGCTACCGTATTGTTACTGTACTGTTACGAGGTGGCGGCGTAACTATATAGTAGCAGTAAATAAGGCACTATAAACATGAATATTCGCATATCTGTCGTTTTTACTCCTTTCTTCACTTCTTGCTCTATTTCCATTCCGCCGCTAAGCTGAGAAAGTTATGGTCGTTACAGCTCACTGATGAAATGAGGATAGAGGAGTGGGAAAAAGAATAAAAATGGTGGACGCGAATACCTACTTTCTAGTGCTCTAGTACAAAAAGTGTACATGATATTATAATCAACAACGTATCTGTACTGCATACTATTTAGGTACATCATGGCACATAACCTCTATCGTATCAATATACCATCGACAGAAGAGAGAGACTGTGGAAACCTCTAGTCAAAGATGATATACATGATATACATGATAACTGTTATGACAAAAGTACAGCGTATGATTTCCTAATCTGAAAATAGTTGTTATAACATTAAAATTAAATATTAGATAGCTGACTGGATGTTCAGTTAAAATGGACAAATTTCTATCAGGACCATATATTGAACAGGTATTATATATATTATAACTATACATCCATGATTATATAGGTATTCCGATCATCAAAGTGCAGCGGTTTTCATACGATTTCAAAAGTCACGGATAGCAGTATGCAACCGGATGGGTGACCGCTTCGAAACCCTATAAAATTAGTTCCCGAATTTAGGGAAAAATTTTTTTTTTGTCATAATTTTATGATGTGTATTCTGGAATATGATATTAATCAATAATAATATTCATTTTAGCCATAAAATTACCATTGGACATTACTAGTCAGTAATAAAATATTATTTTATTGGCAAAAACTCATTCAGCTTACTATAAAATACTATAGAAAATTTTTCAATGCCATTCATTTTCAATGAGTTTTTCAATGATACTTTTAATAGTAAAATCATCTATTTTTTCGACGGGTGGATTAGAATCTTGCCACTATTGGCTATGATATTGACACTGACAGCACCGCAGCAAATACGGTGACAAGATTATAATTCAGCTAGCAATTCAGCAGGAAAACAAGCATCGCGTGCTGGCTTAACATAAAAATACTTAAAAATGCAAGCCTTTTTTCAGAATTTTAAAAGAAAATTACAATTTATTGATTAATTTGTCCATTTTTTCACTAAAAATTTTTATTGCATTTTCTTGAATGGCGATGAATTTTTTGTGTTTCATATACTTTTCTTCTTCTTTTTTTGTTTAATGTTAATTAATGTTATCTAATTGCATTAATATTGATCCATTTTAGTTTTTTTGGAATAATTATTTTTCTTTGATATTTCTTCGGAGGAAACACGTTTTTTCAGTATACTCTTTATTTTGTTCATTAATATCATCCTTCTGCAAAATATCTTTTACATTTAAATCAGTATCCAAGCTATTCCCTGATTTCTAGAAGATGATGCAGTTGCAAGGGGGACGACATTGGATTTGTGTCCTAACATTTCATTGAATAAATCAAAATATTCAAATTTTATAACAGCTGCACTACTGGATGTTGCTTTTATATTATCAATTTTTGAATGATATTTTTTTTAATTTTTAAATTTAAATTCGCACTGCTTCGGTATATAATAGAAATTTTTCTGGCCAAAATTCGTTGAAATTATTTTCCATACTGCTTCTTTTCACACGATTGGAACAAATTCATATTATTTTTATATTCATATAGTAATTCTATTATTGTTGCATTATGAGTCCATTTACTGCTTCTTTCATCGGTATTACTGCAGTGTTCGGATGAAGAACTTGGACAACTTCATTAGTGGCACTCTTTTGCTGCAATATCAGCATAGATAAAACTCTTGTCTGAAAATAAAATTAAATGAAACGTGTTATTGATACAATTTTACGTTACATTGATGCTTTACGATGTACAAAAATAAATTACAAAAAAATAAATAAATTATAAATATTATGAATAGATGCAGTTCAAAATGAACAAAAACACAGACAGAATCTATCTATATATTATATATGTCTTTATCACGGTTTTTTTTACGGTATTTCGAACTTCATCTCTTCATAATTTTTACTAAACCTCATCTATATTACTCTAGCTATATTCCCGTGCTGAAAATCTACAGTTTACATTACGTATACTGTACATTTTCAACACTGGCAGCAAATTTTGCATAGTCATTATAAATTAATTCCTAAAGACCTCTTTAATGATACAAAATGGTTGGATATAACAGGAATCAGGGCAATAGGAATAATTTAATTTTATGTTTTTTCTTGGGATACACTGGATGCAGCCTCGCAGTTGTATGTAAGTGCTATACTCAGCTATATTAGAGTGGTGCACATGGCATACACTACATCATTATTGCGCTAAGAACTCTGTTCCGGCTTGACTTCCATTTTCAAATTTTAAATGTCACTGGCTCTCGTCTCTTATGTCGTCTCTTTGACATCATATTGTCTCTGATAGCTCAAAAGTGAGCTGAAACATGTAAGTAGATTAATTACTAATAAAGTTATTTTAATCGTATTAGTTTGCACAAGAATTATTGTGCTTGATTCCTATTACTCTGTTATATTCAATCATTTTATAGCCATTATACATTCTATCGAAAGTTATTGTAAAAATTATTACAATCTCAATATTTAAATAAAATAATAAATATTTGTCCTAAAACATATTTGTATAAATGTTTACTTCTTTCTTATCTACAAGAAACCATCTATAATTATTTTATACTATTATATATATATATATATATACTAATCTAGAATCCGTTAAAAATAAAATAATAATGATTACAAATTTCTTCACTAAAAAATAGAAAATGAATTATTTGCAACATTTTGTATTAATGTAAGACTTCATTAATATTCTCGCTCCTGTTTCGATTATAATTATTATATAATTTTCCATTTTTGAGGGATTATTAAAATCTTCAAAGATGTAAAAAGTATTTTAATGTGATTCAAGCATTTGCATTACCTATAAGTTTTAGGTTAAAACGATTAAAATAAGTAAATATTCATTACTACGCATGTCGAGTTATTTCTACCCATCTCTTTGAATTAAGAAAGTTCCCTCTAGAGTTAACTCTGTCGAATTTATGAACACCTTACTCTTAACGTACTTCCGGTCATATTCGAGTTTCTGAACGCTATAGAGTTAACTCTAATTAACTCTGACAAGGAGAGGCTGCACTCTGCTCTTCATCGATTTTAATCAAACTTGCAGCGATGTTAAAGGAGCCTATCAAATGAACACCTATAAAGCCGTTCCCGAAGATTCGAAAGATAGGAGTGATTAATGAAATTTATTTGCTGGATCTTTGAATTATTGGATAAGGTTTCCGAGTATAGGAATAATTAGAGCCGTTTGTTTTTAATATGTGAGCTGGAAAATGTAATTAGGCTTATCTATGAGTTATAAGGCTACTGAGCTGCCTTCATAAAGCTTATTCTTTAACTCTTAACTCTTAACAAGGAGAGGCTATGCTCTGCTGTTCATCGATTTTAATCAAACTTACTAGCGATGTTAGAAGAGCCTACCAAATGAACATCTATAAAGCCGTTCGCGCTAATGGACCTTAGAAGCCGCGTAATGCATTTAAAAATCTGGAAAAAATCTGGAAAAAGTCTAATACCTTGGAAAGTATGCATTTTTGAAAGAGGTGTTTTAGACAAAAATGATAGAGTTTAATAAGGTATTTACTGGTTTTATTGGTTTGATCTTGAGTGACATCGCCAAGGTCAAGTCAAGGTTGATGATGCCTGCCCCAAGGTTAAATCAATAAAGCCAATAAATACATCTTATTTAACCCTATCATTTTTGTCTAAATCATTTTTCACAAAATGCATACTTTCCGAGATATTAGATTATTTTCAGATTTTTCTTGGTTAGGTTAGGTTAGGTTGGTATATTTTTAAATGCTCATTATTCGACTTCTAAGGCCCATTAGCGCTTTATAGATGTTCATTTGGTAGGCTCCTCTAACATTGCTGTAAGTTTGATCAAAATCGATGAAGAGCAGAAAGCTTCGCTTTGTTAAGAATAAAAATTAAGTAGCCTTATAACTCATAGATAAGCTAATTACATTTTCCAGCTCACATAAAAAACAAACGACTCTAATTACTCCTATTCTCGGAAACTTTACCCAATAATTCAAAGATCTAGCAAATAAATCTCATTAGTCACTCCTATCTTTTGAATCTTAGTTCCAAAAGATAAATCATAATAATTAAATCAAAATCAAATATCAAAAAAAAAAAATAAATGCATCTCGTTCATAATATAAGATTTATATAAGAAGTACACACACACACACACACACACACACACACACACACAC
>Ga0157363_1006667_pt1 | contig 10888 bp, 4 predicted proteins | sample AttsexASBM1_FD_111477 | JGI IMG/M metagenome (GOLD analysis project Ga0157363, IMG submission 111477) | Fungus gardens microbial communities from leaf cutter ant in Ribeirão Preto, State of São Paulo, Brazil - Atta sexdens ASBM1 | ecosystem: Host-associated > Fungi > Mycelium > Unclassified ...
AACATAAAAAACTAAACATGAAAACTTAAAAAGAGAAGTATTGCATAATATTAGTTGTATACAATATACCACGCTATGCACTTTTACTCTATGCTCGGAGGCCTCTCTCCAGGAAAGTCCATTATTGTGAAACATTGATGTTGAAGATTTCAGCTTCTTTGTCAGGCATGCCAGGGCGAAAGGTTCAACTTCCGCTCCGCTTCCTCTCTTTTCCGCTCTTTCGTCCCGCAACTGGGCCTGTTTCACGCCGATGTAATAGCGATAGCCGTAAACTTTCCGCCGTCATGTAACAACGACTGCAAATTTTGCAGATTCAAACTTAAGCTTCTTGTTATTCTGTTTTTTCGTTTTTTAAATACATCCATTAATTCGATATTTGATTTACGAGTTCATAGATAACCGGCAAATAATATTATCGTGGCACAATGGTACGAATATAATAATAGATATATTTTTCCATTCCTTCAAACATAATTGTTCGCTGCTTTCATCGTGAAAATCTTCGTCCCATTTCCTGTTTCTGTGAGATATCTGAAGAGAACAGTATAGCGAGAGATCGTAAATGCTTTATCGGGGAAACATTGTTTCACTAAGTATGGAGGCGCGAATTAAACGCGCGCACGGCTATTTCAGAATAATGACTAGAGTAACATTGGAGGCCGAGAAGTACAAAAGCAATGGCATTACAAGCGAAAACATCTTCGCCGCTGCTTCACATTGAGAAACGTTTGTCTAGCGGGAATAATCGAGTCGAGAAATAGTCCCATTTAAAACTATCACGGCGCGGCGATGTCCTCATCTAGCGAGATCGTTATTATCGATCGGTACTTCAATTGCTAAATGATCTTATTTGCGAGTAACCTTGTTTCTCACTATCACGACGTTTCTCACGCTGCACATAACAGAAGATTCAGAGCATGAAAGAGAAGGAGAGACGTGCGTTTTGCGACGATAACGCATCCTCAGTAGATATGTATCTGGTATTTGGTGTGTTTTCCGTGTAACTTATCTCCATTTCAGGACGGAAAAGGAAACGTCTGTTTTCTCATTCCCACTTGTCATCTGGACTGCTGAATTATGCGTACGCAATATGTACTACATATATATGTATACATGTGATGTCTGGAGTATGATGTTTGGATGTAGGATGTCTTGATATGACGTTTACCGCCGTTATCCGAAGTAACTCGGGTTTTGAATTTTCGTGAAACGGATAGACGAGACGGTCAAAACGTTCTTTTTAAGGGGGAATTTTTAAGAGGGTGTTTTCTTTTATGCGAGAAACATCGTCGTTATCATCGCAACGATGTTGCGCACAATCAGTTTTTGCGCGACATTGCCGCAGAATGTAATTATTATCATGCGCTTTTATTACGTATCAATTCCGCTTCTATTTCACAGTCCGCTTGCAACGCAAATTATCGGATAATCTCTTCGCATCGACGAAATTCCAGCGTTGCTACCTCGCAGACGTAATTAAATTTTACTGCAACGTTTTCCCATAATCTCGAAAACGAAAATAACCGATGTTTTATGTATTCTTTTTGACTAGATATTGGGAAGCAATGGAGGTATTGATATTTGCATTCTGCTTGCAGCAATAAGAAACGTTTTGTATCGGCATTGCGCACGTCCTATGGCATTTCATTACCGATAAAAACCGTTCGCAAATTAAAGAAATAATCTCTCGCATTCTCCTTTCACTGGCATCAGATTGGCCGTTGTGCGTTGGCGCTGTGGTAGACTATTAAAATAGAGATAATTAAAACAGGGAATATTCTCACCGTTAACCTCGTCTTTTTTTGCGCCGAACAACCATTCATCGCCATGTATCATGCATATGCATACACACCCACTAACTATACGTACGATATTGAACCAGTGAAATATGGAGGTAGCAATGGCGATAAAAAAATAAGCCACATTTTAGTTTAAACGTTGAGTTTTCAAACTTTATCAAGAATGTTGCTCACGGTCATGATAATTTTATCGATAAAATTTGCTGAATTTATTAGATTACATGCATACTTCGTAGAAACAAGACAGATGAGATAATAAACATAAGAACAACAGTCTGTTTGCTATTAGCTGATGATATTGATTAGGATTTCCAAATTTTGAGATTTTTATTGCATGTACAAAATAGTATAAGATACAATGTTTGATAATTAGTTACAGACTAATCTGGACGCTATTTTAACGAATTTATTATTGGAATGATAATATTACCAGAGATTTAACGAAAGTTGACAGGATTTTCTATCTTACACTCTCAACTTTACAAGCCGTGCAGTGAGTTTACTAGTTTACATAATTATACAAAGCCAGTTTTGTAGCCACCGCTAAACTCGCCAGACAGTAACGAGCAAACATACCCGTTTACAATGTTTAATCATTACTTTACCGTGTGCTAGGCACAGAGAAATTGTGTTTCGCCATTTGCCAGAACCGAGTGTGCTGCGAGAAAGAGGATTATGTACCTAAAGCATTGTTCGCGCGCTCACGATATTTATTGACACACCTGGCTGCAAACTAGGCGACGATAAAACTTGGTGGTTAAGAAAGGCGGTTTGGTGAGAAAGTATCGTATCGCTTATTCCTAAATCACGATCTAAGAAAGCGGAATTGTGCCGCAATCGAGCGTGAATGTTGCTCGACTTGTGGAGTCTGCGCGAACATGAGAATTCGTGGCGCGTATATCTCCGTGAAATACGCGTTTCTCGCCAGGGCCAAGTCGCTGCACGCCGACTACCGCTATTTATTAGCCTGGCGCCACGTTGACGAGCGTTGGCGTTGACTACTGTTAATTAAATCCGGGCAATTATTTTGCTCGACCTGTCGTAAACTATCCGTAGTGCTGTCGCTCTGCGGAGGGCCACGAATTGTACCTCATGATCGTCCTGACGATCCTGACGATCGAGCGCAATAGTTCTCTCGCAATAGTATTACTATAGGTACGTCGATAGATCTTCGTTCTCTCGTTGCCGAGATCAAGACTTTAATCCAATTTAGCTTATTTTAGTTCCGTGAAGATAAATACAAATGATAAACTAATTATAATAACTAAACTTTAATAAAACTTTGTACATCTTTTTCCATGTTCTTTATATTTAGATATACAAGGACTCTCAAGAAAAAGACAAAGGAAAACGTTTTTTTTTGCGAGAAAAGAAACTTTTTGTCTCTCTTTCTCTGTTCTCGTGCTATTTTTTTACATATATATATTAATTTGTGTGCTGTTTTTTGCTTCAAACTATTATAAATATTAATATTTTAGTACAAATTTTAATATGTATCGTAGAATTATTAATTACTTTCGAAGGATTGATTTCTCCAATAACCACAGATATAGTTAAGTGCTTTTATGAAATAAAATAAAGTTCATTTGATATAATAATGGATAAAATAAAGTTTCGCTTCGATTTAGAAGCTTGCGGTTACGGTAAGTGGATGGGTGGATTAACGACGTCGCCGACTTGATTGAAATTAGAGACGAAGGGCTAGTAATACTAGGAACACGATACTGCCTGCCGCAACGCCAATCTTGCTTGTCTAGCCTGTTACGACGGCTAAGGATAAAGTAGCACGACATCGGTGAGCAAAGGTGATGACGGCGTAGTTGAAACACTGGTCTGACGGCTGCCTAAAATATAGGGCAACAGCGTATAACAAACTCTCAAAGTCATAATCGACAAATTGATCATAAAGAATTTGACAAAAGATTAAACAATACAAATACCTTTTTACAATCCCAAAGATTAACAAATATTTCATTATTTTTTATTATGTGCTCAATATGATAATCAATTTCCGGTACATTTGTATGAAAATTTATTCTTTCATTTAATCTTTTTCATTTATTATAATTTAATATACCTAGTAGATATACAAACAACATTTAGAACTTATTTATTAAAAAATCAAAGTTCGATTGTTTTTTCTTGTTCTAATGTATACGAAGCATATAATTATTAATTATACATTAAAGCATATACTATTAATAAATTTTTTTTGAATAGAAGAAAGATCTCGATAATTAATTATGTACTTAAAAAATATTTTTATGCGGTTGTATTTTTTCAATCATTTCTGTATAACAATATTAAGGCACTCGAATAATCTCGTGTTTGCTCGTGAATACATTTTAAATCTTATCAAAATACACTATATAATTATATTTGTGTAAATGCAATCACAAATTCCGTTTAATGTTCCATATATGCAGCAAAGCTTTTGATCATATATAATCACCCGTTTGGATATCTAATCCGTTATGCAGTATATAATCGCGTACAAATCTGTTCATTGACTCGTCGATTTGCTGAATATCAATATGAAATGTGGGACATCAATATTTATTTCAGCGTCTCGTATGAGACAACTAATTATGATATTAAGCACGTTATGTGGTTGCGTTGTCATTGTTGCACGAATTGTCAACGAAAGAATGAAACCGCGAGAGGAATTTCGCGGCATGGATGGAACGAGAAAACTCGCCGCAAAATCGCACGGCGAATTACGGCGAAAGAAAACTTTTCACCGTGCTTGTAACGAAGCGGCCAGCATTTTATCGTGTTTAGTTTATCCGCTGTAAAATATCGCCGCTTGGTTATACCGCGAACTTCGTTACCACAGCGGCCACCAAGCCGTTCACTTTGGAAAACGGCGGTCGCTCGCGGTCGACGATTTTTCGCAACTCTCCGGTGGAAGGCAATTTCATCTCGCTCGTAATTTGTGCGATCCAAAGACATTGACCGAGTTAAGACGTTTCGTAATTGGCGTATTCTTTTCGTTACGAACGTTCGTAGCACAAAGCTAAATCTTAGAAACCGCGTTTCTAAGGAATTCATTTTGCAATAATATCGCCGCAGTTTGCCAGGTTCTCGACTGATCGACAATTAGATTAAGTTCTCAAACGAAGATGTTCATCAATTCTGCCGCCAAGGAATATTTCACTGCTATATCAACGTAATCATGCTTAAATTATATTACTCTTTCTTTGGCGCGATAGGAAAAGATATGTGGAGTGATATTTTCTGAATTGCTGTATGCTTTAAAATGTTTACATTATATGTAAAAAAAATCTATCAGAAACGATAAGATAAGGAACACGATCCGGCATTTTGAGAGGCAGAATTGGAGACATTACATTAAAATATAGCTTTCGTGTAGCGAAATAATAGGCGAGCTTTTTACAGCAGATATCGTGGTGAAAATATTACTTTTCAGCTTCTCGTAACGTCCGAATACTTTAGAAAATTCCAAGCATCTCAAACGCGACCAATTTATATCGCAACGAGCGATCGGGGTAGAAGTTGGCATGCAGCAGGAATGCGTAACTGCAGATGAGGTTCAACTGAATGTTTTTGGCGCTTCTTAAAACTAACGGAGCAAATAATTATATTAGTTTCTTTTGAAAAAGAAAAGACGATGAGATAGGACAATCAATCGCCAGATGATTGTCTCATTGTCTTTTAAAACCTAAAACCTTGATATCGTTTAAAGATACATACACTTTGTAATTTATGCAATGTATATAATAATACAATCAAAATAATGTAAATAATAAACTGCAAATAATGTTAGGAAAAAATCGTTGCAACATCATACATACGACCCACTGTCGTATGTATACGCGTGCTCAGAAAAATATGTTTATTTGAAGATAAAAAATATATTTGCTCTCATCTCTTATCGCATGTATAACTCATATCGTTTATCGCTTATCGATATGTATGTGGCCTACGAGATGCGAAGGAGAAATCGCGTACGACGAACCCCTCGTGAATTTTTCCGAGCCGCACTCAGCCAATAGTAAAGCAATATAGGAGAAGATGCCACGGCGTATTTATGCTGGATTCCAGGGTGGCTCGTATTCCTGTTATTGGAGAATGCCTTCGACTTAAATACGCCGATACGAATACCTCTATCTGCCGGCTGCATTCGATTGTATACGAGAGAGTACGCGTGTATTGCCGTCGAATAGACGACCGCGTGTTTCCCTCCGGTATGTTAGCGAGCATATTACCGATAACATTATCGAGTCCGACAACGAAATATCGTTCGCGTCATGATAACTCGTTGTGGTAGCGAAAATCCCGAAATGCGTTCACGTCGAACGGAGCACGGAAACGAAGTTATCGATTTCTTGCGGGCATCCTTCATTAAAATCCGGCGTGAACGATTAATTATTGCTAAATACAATTCTAGTAGTTGAATTGCTATTTCATTGCAATGTGTAATCATCATCGTTGCCCACATAGTTGAATCCGATTCCCATTTTTAATTTGTAGCGAATTATGATAGACTGATAGGAATAACTGTATAATGGAAACTATGAATGATTTCATGTTATAATTAGCGCGGCTATAGAAAATTATTTTATTGGCAAATGGAAATTTCGCGCGTTTGCCTCTGAATAATTTCCAATTTCAAACTCCGATAATATTGCACGATTTAACGATATCTGAAAGTATATTGATACTTTTTATCCTCTATGCATGTATGTATATCTGTCAGCTATTTAAAAATATTGATGTTTCAATATTTTTAAATTAATTTCGATTCATTTATAAAAATGTGTAAATATGTCTCATTGGGGCCGGTTTTTCTCTTTTTCGTTAAAACGATGTTATTTGCATTCATAGTACATTTGTGAATAAAGAAAGTCTCAATTTACTTTTTATATTACGGTACAATAATTCTGTTTTGCTTCGCTACGCTTTATCAGCTTTGACATTCAATGCTTGAAATATTTGTGCTAGCCCATAATCAATGAAGCGGGACACGCGTCAATATGACGTGAATCATATTTCCTGATTTTGTTCTTACGTGTCTTATGAATATTCATCTTCGTTTTGTATACGTGCACACGCTGTTACATTCCCGTCTAGCCATCGTGGGAATTTTCACGAAAACGCTGTTGGTGGGAATAATATCGTAAAAATTCCGTAAAGCGGATTTTTCTTAGTGTTTGTATACTAGCGGATGCAGCGTTACATCTCAAGCGTTCGATTTAAGTTTCTGCAGAATAACGATAAATTCGCGCGAGTATTTACGCCTCGTGAAGAAAGATTTTATAGTCAATTTGGAATTGACTTATGAATAAAATCAATAAACAAGTGACTAAATAAATTAAATTTTGTTGACAAATTTTTATAACAATTAAAAAAAACGCACTTTATGTATTGTAAAAAAAATTGATATATTATAATGTTATTTATATATTTATAGTTTTTAGAAAATAGATTTTATTCACGCTATTTTACGCTGCTTTATACGTGCTATCTTAATTTTAAGGGCCTTTTATAGCAATTAAAAACTAAGTATTTATGTATTTAATGCAGCTATTAGTTTAATTGATACGTTCGGATTGATGAACGGGTAAAATGCTATGAATATCAAGATTTGCAGGCCGTAATTAGACAAAGTTCGAAGTTTCTGAACTTAAATCTTCGGGCTGCTTCCGAGCTGAGACGCGGGCACTATGTTACGTTTAAAAAACTTGGTGACCTGCTCGGTTTGAGTTAGTTCTCTCTTAACGGAAGAATTCGCTTTTCGCGAATTTATACAACCCGTATTACTATTCACGCGATTCCCAAATGAAATTTTACAATGCTGCTCTGGCAATTTCAAGTGAGGAACATTTTTGCAAATTTACTTTTCCGCGACATCTCTTTGACTTCTTAAGTTTTAATTTAAATTTCAAGACGTAGTTATCAAGTTTTTTTAAGAGAAAGAAGAGTACTTCCTTTGTAAGTGCATGCCGTATAATTTTGTAGGTTCTTCGTGGACAAATTTTGAATAAGAGTATGAGTCATTTAAAAATACTTGTAAAATTGTTAATCATAATTCTTTTATTTTGCATTTATTTGTTGAGAAGTAGTTATGTAATTTGGAATGTTCGACGAATGTTTGGCGTACTTCGCTTTGTTATCAATTTCAGTTTTATCGACGCTCATTGAAAGTACGAAGTTGCCTAGGATTTCACAATCTCAGCAGTTTCCTCGGATTTCAGAAGGTCTGAATTCTGTCGGGATGTACGAACTTTAAATCGATCTTGTGGAATAGAAGTATATCATGAGTACCATAACTCTCTGCTTGTTCTACTTAACGATGGCAGATCGATCGCCGAGCGCAGAGTATTTTTTGACGTTTTATTCCATTACAGCGATTCTCGTTGGTCTTGTTGTAATTACGTTTTCGAAAATCAAATTGTTTTATGTGGAAATATCTCCAAAAAATTTTTGTATCAAGTTGTTTGAATGATAATAATAAATTTGATTTTACGTTTGGCGTTACTCGGATTACGAAATAAATTTTGGAAATATTGCAATGCTGCGAAATCGCGATTTCGCGATTCGAATATTCGGTTCAACGACTATTGAGATCATTCTGAACGGTGCTAACCGCGCGGTATGCAATTACGTATGATTAAACAGCAATATCGTCACCGCGACTTGAATTAAACGACAAGGTTGATCGGTACGCTGTTAACGACACGATGTGCGAGCTCGTTTGCTGATAAATTGTATTTCCTGAAAAAAATAAGGGCAAACTGATTCGGGATGTAACTTCCGATGTATATGATTATTATATCCGTTGACACGAGGCGTCGTGCTGTGAACATTGTTAAACGTGTCGTACAAATTTGTAGTAACAGTTGTACCAAGCCGAGACCGGTTGACAGTGCTTTAATTCAATTTCACGCTGCGATGGACTGCCCGTTGCTCGTCAATTATATCGACTGTTGTAATACCGAGAAATCTACTCTGAAATTTCGCAAATTATCTCACGAATTATCAGCTGCATGATGTGCGCTCTCGGTAGCCAGTAGGCTATCTAGGAGGGGAGGCTATATTTGCCGCAATTAAGCGAAAACGTGTTACCGGACTAATTTGCTCTATGACGCAATTTGTATTCTATTTAACGATATAGAACGCGCTGGAGAATGGGCGGCTAAACGACTCTGAAACATAAAGTGTCGCGCAATGGCGAATGCATTTTTATCGTGATATTTCGAATGTGTTGCAACGTTCTCTTTTAACAGTCAGTTGCTATTATTCCCCATTGTCCGCTTGTTTGTTACGTTATTTGCGAATGTAAACGTTTTGGTATCGTGCTTTGGTACGACTTCCGTTTTGGCATTGAAAAATTACAGCTTCCGCAAAAGTCGTGTCACCGACTCGTTACCCTTGCGAACTAACGATCCGAATGAACTCGTGGATAAGAGAATTATTTCATTCTTCGGAGAACTCTTTAGCTCGTGTCTCATATTCCAGTTGAAATGCTGTATTGCAGCTATGTCCCAGATTCGCCGCGTAATTTGGAGTGTGATCGTTAGCGAAAGAGGATCTTTATGAAAGGTGAATCGTTTGCGTAATAACCGCTCTCTAGGTATCTTAGGAAATACTTTCATACCTACGTATTCAAGTGTGCGTTCATCTCTCATTAATTTTCGACTATCTTAGATTTTTATTAATTCATATTTCACCAACGTGAAGTTATGCCGATGTAATTATGCTAATGGATTGCCGTAATGGCGTACAAACTCAATTAACCTCATGCGATATTTAATTGAAATAAACTCATGTAACTTTGCGTATACGATCTAAAAAATTCTGTGTGGAAAAGAAAGCCTAGAAAAGACTTTTTTTCATGCTTTCTGTGTCTGCCATTGTATTAATGAATGGCAGTGTACTTTGGCAAGAAACGAGATGCAGTAGTTAGCGGGACCTCTTGCAATGTGTATCTACAACTGTGTATAATGTACATCAACGGATCTATTTGTACGTTTTGCTTATTTCGTTTTGTTTGGCTTCTGCAAAGTGCCGTATACATTCTTCCTTCATTACTCAGCAAGGAGTTTCAGTGGAGGCAAGTTGAATAATACACACGTATTATTTATACAATTGGCCACCCGCTAATAATTATTATACAAATGTATCGAAGACGGTCCAATTAGTGTCATCGTCAATGACATCCATAATATGTATATTTCCCAAATGTTTATTTTATCGATAGAGGTATTGACATATATTCTAGGCCAAAAATTTGGAAATATAATACTTTTAAAAAATTGACATTTTTGGGATTGCTTATTAAAATATCTGTAATAATGTGTATTTTTATAAGAATAATTTTTAGAACTAACTGTTATAAAACTAATTGAATGTTAAAATTTAATCGAAATAATATATATATATATATATTATATATATATTTATATATCAGGGTTGAATAAATTAACCTTTTTTTTAACTAAGTTAAGTTAAAGTTAACAACCTTGAAAATTTAGTTAAGATACAAGTTGATTCATAATGAAATTAATTGAATTAAGTTAATAAAAAAAATAATGAAAAGTTAAAAGTTAGATTTTATCGAACAAACAGAAAGAAAAAGAAAAAAGAAAGAAAAAAATTGTTAATAAAAAAATTGTTTTACATAATTTTTTATATTTTTCCTTTCTCATAACATATTTATTAAAGAATTACTGGTTGTTTTTTTTTACAATTAATGATTATACAATATAAAAGGCATGAAGTTACTAAATTATATATTCATTATTCCCTCGCATTGTCTAATTTCAAAAAAGTCAAATTAAAAGTTAATAAATTGCCGAAATAAAATGTAACTAAATTAAATTAAAAGATTAAGATTTTGAAATGTAAGTAAGTTAAGTTAAAATTAATTAACTTTTTAATTTTTCAACTTAGTACTACCCAACCCTGATATATATATATATATATATATATATATATATGTATATATGTATATATATATATGTATATATATATATATATATATATATATATATATATATATATATATATATCATAGTATAGTTACATATAATTTAAAGATATACATTACTTTATTAAAAATATAC
>Ga0157363_1006668_pt1 | contig 10888 bp, 1 predicted proteins | sample AttsexASBM1_FD_111477 | JGI IMG/M metagenome (GOLD analysis project Ga0157363, IMG submission 111477) | Fungus gardens microbial communities from leaf cutter ant in Ribeirão Preto, State of São Paulo, Brazil - Atta sexdens ASBM1 | ecosystem: Host-associated > Fungi > Mycelium > Unclassified ...
TCACTATACTATCTTCGTTGTTTCCATATTCTGTAGCTTCATCTTGTATTTCCTCATCTATCTTTGACGGCGTCTCGCTAATTGGAGAAGATTCTGCTACATTACTTACTATTGATGGCGTATACTGATTAACCGAGTCTGTATCAAAATTCGATGGCGTCATTGTGCTGTCTTCGTTGCTTCTATTTTGTTCTGTAATCGCATCTTGCATTTTTTCTTCTTCATTTAATGACACATCCTTGATTGGAGGTAATTCTGATATATTATTAATTGTTGGTGCTGAGTACAGATCAACAGAATCAGTATTCAAATTCGATGACGATATTATGCTGTCTTCGTTGTTTCTATATTGTTCCGTAATCGAATGCGATGTATCATCGAATTCTGTAGTTAATGGCGATGTAAGTCGTAAATTTAATAGTGATGACCCGTCCTCTTCGTTCTGTCCTTCGTCAGATGCTTTTTGCACAGTTTCAAGCTGATTCGGAGTTTGACTGTACATTATCTTTTCGTCGCTGCCTTCAGAAATTAAGTCTTCTTTGATTGGATTTAACGAACTCGCGTTACTTGACACTTCCATGTCGTTATCATTATCGTTATAATTATTCTCTGACAATGGTCCTATTGTATTTACAGGGGTAGTAATGATAATATCATCGAAATTCTTGAAATTTACATTTTTCTCTTTTTCTACAATGGAATCGTCTGTGTTCGCTTTACTTTCTTCAAGTATTTCTGAAATTTCCTTCACGTTTCCATTTACAGCCTCATCGAGATGTGAAGATTCCACATTTTCGCCCGGGGCATTTGGAACACAAAATGTAGTATCCACCGAATTGTCATTCACACAATCTGCCATAATGTTACAAACTCCTCTGTCCACTTGATATCCCGTATTTTGTGGGCACTTGAAAACACTTTGATGAAGATGATGTCCGTTTGTATCACATGTGTAAAACATGGAACAATGTCCAGGCACGGGAAATCGACCATATCTCGTGCAACGTGGCATTCTAATGTGATCGTATGTGTAGTCGTCTGGTAGAATAATACTGGGAGTTAATTTATTTAAATCGTAGTAAACGCATCGCTGCAAACGATTGTCGAAGATCTGCCTGTTTGCACATTGCGCCAGGATCGACTTGTCACGCTTACAAATGTGATAATATAGAGAGCTTTTACAATGCGGCTTCAAGACATTGATGCCACATGATTGTCTGTTTTCAATGTGAAGTACTTTGCCACCTCCTGGCACACCTAAACAACGGCCTTCCTCTTGATCATAATACTGATTGAACTTGCAATAATGTATATTGGCAGGTCTAATTGTTCGTCGACGCCTGATTATCTGTGGTTCCACAGCTGTGTTGTCAATGTACTGCAAAAGATTTCCTCCATATAAAAATTAATAGTAAAGAATAGATATAATATTTGATAAACTTCACATCTTATTTAAAAAAAGAATATATATATATATATATATATATATATATATATATATATATATATATAAAGAAAAACATACTACATATATACCCAGATAGTCAAGTTTGTAAAAAGCAGATTTTTTAAATGTCTGCTACACCCTATACTAATAAAATAACAACAGAATTAGATGTACATAATACTGTTAACAGACTGCTAGAAAAAAACGTAACAGAATTTGCAAGCGTCAGATAATGTCGGCAGAATGTCTGCTCAGTTTCTGCCAACAATTTATCTTCACATTATATCGACAAGTAATATTAATAGAACACAAGTATGTGGACGCAATTGATAACAGACTGTCATTTTCTGCTTGAACCTGCTGACAATTTGCTAGAAAGCTGCAAACATTTTGTTATTGTTGGGTATATTTGTAATTTATTATTTCATTTAAAATATATTTTGATATTTCATTGATTCTTAGATTTGCAAATTTTTCTCGTAATGTAATCTAGCTTTATCCTATTTTTAAAAATTAGATCTGTAGATATGCATCAAGTAATGATCAAATTGCTTACCCCAGAATGGTTTGAATAATATATTGTCGCAATTAATAATACAATTCCGAGTGGTAAAAGTAGAAGTAGAATTTTCTTAGTTGAAATCATAATGCGAGAAATGGCTCGTCTCTCAATAATGTGTCTTCCCGATTTAATAAATCACGTCTGTCTTTTCAACTCTTATGAAACGATAATTTTAAAGAACTTTAAAGAACTCGTCACGAAGAGAAATATGTGGATTTATACATTTCATATCGAAAACGTGCCGATTAACATGTACATAATGCGAAATTGCAACGTGATACATCTTCGGTCGGCATTGTCTTAGAATTTCCGAGAATGCAAGTATTCGTGCGCAAAACGCCATTACCGAACTCTGTGCACGAAAATAAGGATTAACGGAAGTAATAATAAACGCTTCTTATTTTCGCATCTATATCAGAGGAATGAGAGAAATACATGCGAAATCGCACGAATCGAGTTACGTCCGTGCATCGACATTAAGAGGTATAGCTTACAGTTTCGTGATAAATCGTTCAAGGTCGATTGAGTCATAATTGCGGAATTCAGGAGTATAATTATCATGATATTTGCATTCTGAGAAACTCTGATCGTAACTGAAAAGCATAATAAATAACAAAGAACTTTAAAAATAAAAACAACAGTTTATTAATTAATCATCAGCTAGCGATAAGTAAATCAGTAGTAAATCTTTATATATACAATATTTTTCATTGAAAGATAAATATCTACAAGTTAACGTTCACAGTTCATCTTATAGAATAGAATATAAAGAATAAGTTACATTGAAATATATATATATAGATATATGACATAGGATTTCATTCTAAAATCTATACATAGTTGGCTGCGTTTGGAAACATCGCTCGGATGCCTCCGATGTCTCGAATTCATCATCTGTTTGTTTAATTTTTTTATATATATATTTTTTTAAATATTAAATGTTAAATAAGAATAGATGATGAATCCGAGGCATCGGAGGTATTCGAGTGACATTTCCGAATGCAACTGTTGCTTGATGAAAGCAAAGATTAGTATACAATTATACACATATCTCACACACACACACACACGCGACTTTTCTATACACGCGCGCGCGCGTGTATAGAAAAGTCGTCATTTACAATTTGCTTTGATATGTTATTTTCTCTCAGCAATCATATTGTGGTACTCTGTATGTAAAATTGTTGCTCCTTATGATGTTAATTCCGGCACCGTAATATGGCATCACGTAATGTGAACCGTCCGCCGGTCCTACGATTTGCGTAGCTATCAGAATCACATCGGCGAACTGGCCAAGAAAAAGAAATCCCAACGTGCTCAGCTTGAGCAAACCTAGAGCTGGATATCCAAGGTAAAATCGATCTATGCCGAACATACCAAGAAATATCGATAGCAGTAATGATGTCTCAAATGAATATCCATTTCTGAAAACAACAATTCAAACGTGAAAGTTCACAAACTGTATAAACTTGAAATATTTAATGTAACAAAAACATATTTTATACTAAAGGAAGATAGGTCCCTGGAACTTATTAACTTTTTGTTATTAGTTTCATTTCTTTAATAATTTTTCAAATTCATTCTTATTCAAATTATTCTTAATCTATGATATAAGACTATTTGAAAAAAATATAAATAAAATATCTATTATAGCATTTATATATTGCTTCTAAATCTAAATGTAAATACGTATTGAAAAATTGTTTCAAAAAATACTACTTTTTAAATTATTTCTAGGATTATCAGGACCATATGTTCCAGTTAAAAGTTAACCATTTGAAGCTGACGCTAGAATCTGTAATATAGTTAATTGTTCTGTAAAACACACTTAAATTAATTAAAAGGCACTGATTCAAGAAAGCAAAATAACGTATATGTAAAAAAGAATGAATATTAAGTATATTTTAATAAGAATAATTCAATTTGCAGATATAACAAAAAAAATTGACAAATCCTTGATATTTTGAATAAAAAATTTACAACTGAATGAGTTCAACAGATACACTATCAACTCCAGAAGATTTATTACAGCTTAGTTTACTTCTTTCGATGTAAATTAACTCTAATTTTGGTTTAACTTATTCTTGATCTTTTTCTAATTATTAAAACTATAAAAAGATGAAAAGTCAAGATAGTTAATAAACAGTTGATAAAAAGAGGCTCTAAGTTAGCTCAATTACTTACGTCCATTTGCAAGATATATCCTTCTTGAAAGTGTTGTTCTTAGTTTCTGTACAAATAAGGCCATCAGCAGCTAGACATAGCACTAAAAATATATAAATCCAAGTTTAATTTTGTAAAAATTCCAGATAATTCTAGATAGTTATCAAACTGTTACTTCTAAATACAGTAAACGATATTTTGAATAACATAAAAAGCAATGTTCAGTGCAACGCAAGGTATAATAAACAATAAAGAAATATGAAAATAATTGCTCCAATTGCCTATGCTTAATTCTCTTGAGAATGCAAGAAGATATGCATCTGTCTTATTTTACAACGTTAAAAATGAGAAAATATAGCAACAGAACGTCAGAAATGTCAGAATGTGTGAGATTGAGGTTAGGGATATCGAAATCTCAATCTCAGCACTCGAAGTCAAGCTCCTACCTTTGGCCTTGTTTTCCTTGGTGCAGCCGCGGGGTTGCTGCGTCTTTGGATCTATGAAATCGTAATCAGGATGAGGACAAATGTACTGTCCCATTCGCAGGTTACTGCAGTCAATCTCGTACGCGTCCACGCCATTGCACAACGCGATCACAGACAGAAGGATGAGCCCGCTAAAAAGTTGCGTCGAATGGGACATACCGTTTCATTTTACTCGACATTACCCGTTACATCCATTACATCTGCGAACAGGGGACGACGGATGACACATTTACATCTTCGTGTTTCAAAACACACTTCACACAAGCAAGGCTGCGTTCGGAAATATCACCCGGGTGCCCCTGTATATCACCTTATCCTTATTTAACATTGGGTGAACAACAAGGATAAAACACAGAGGCACTCGAGTGATATTTCCGAACGCAGCTCTACAAATGAATCGAACAGAAACGCGAGAGCACCACTGATCATCATGATTATAGCTTTTTTTCGCGTTTGGATTGACTTAGAACACGGAGTAATAAGAAGGAGATCAAACTTAAGGCCTGTCACGAAAAAAGTGGGCTCAAAACATAGTGTAGGAAAACCTATAGAAAAACTGACAGATTTTAGTGTCATCGCGCCTTGCGGGAAAAATTACAAGTATTAACTGTCACGTGTCATAGGTTCACACGTATAATGTATCTATATAGTGGTATGTATATGTAGATACAACATGTGACCACGTGACAGTCAATACTTATAACTTTTCCCGCAAGGCGCGATGGCACTAAAATCACATCCGGATATTTCATGGGTTTTCCGACACCCTGTTTCGAACTCACTTTCAGACTTTGAGTTTGATCTCCTTATTACTCCGGCTTGGAAGTTCCTATGATTACGGGAAGCTCCTATACACTGGCGACAACATTAATTTTATGGAAAAATAAAAAAAAATAAAATTAAAACTAAAATTAAATAAATAAACAGCTTGCTTTACGGTACAATTAAACACAATTTATGATTATTTAATTTCAATTTAAAGAAATTCTAAAATTCTTGAATTGAAGATATTGTTATCTTTATCTGATATTTGTTTTCTCTCAAATCATAAAAATTATTATTAAATTTGAAACGCAATATATTTTTTTTTATTTAACTACATAAAATTTCTTCGTGTAAGCAGGTTATGTTGATTTAACACTATATAATCTTATTACAAAATTTATATTTAAAAAAAAACATTTTCAGAATATTTTTTCTTCTCTGTGCGTAATTTAATAATAATATGTTTTAGAATTTTATTAATATTATGTAATAAACTGTAGAGTTATATAATCTGTCGGTTAAATAAAATGTAAATATACTTAATACATATATATTAATTAAAAATATCAATATTTACATTTCTTCGACCCTAATATTTGATCTCCTATGATTTTTTTTGAAACAGCAAACGCTTCTTCAAGTGATAAGCAGTTAGTCGTACACAATTCGTGGTAACGGACAATACATTATCGAAAATGGCTTAAATGCGATCCGGTTGGATTAGAGAGTTTGCCACTCTCTCCCTGAGGGACTCTCTGTAGATTGGATAATACAATTTTGCAAAGAAATAGACGATGATTAATTCAAATGTGAGTGAGTGTGACAACTATATTAGGTGTTATAATGGTATGAAAAAGCATTTAAAATTATCATTGTCTATTCTGTGCAAATTTGCACTCATACATTATAACAGCAAGTGTAGTCGTCATAACTCACATTTGAATTGATCATCTATTTCTTTCAAAAATACTAACTTAATGTAATAATTAAGTAATCCATAATACATGTATATAATTTAAAATACATGTCCATGTGCACCATATAAGTTATCATTAAAAAGACAATGAATTTCTGAAATGTGTTTATTAATTTAACTTTTTAATCAAAAGGCAGGCGTTTCCTGTAGTAAGCAATTCATTTATTCTTATTGTTAGATTTTATAGTGAAAACGAAATTTTAGTTCTGTGAAATCAATACTATGTGTCTTATAAAAATATCTATATAAAAATATCTATAAAAATATCGAGAAGAAGCATTGATTATCTAGAAAAACGGCAAAAAAGAAAAAAGGCATGAGATAAAAAGCAAGAAATAAGGAGTAAAGGACACATTGTAAATTAGAACTTAAAACTTTTCATATAAAAGTATCAAGTATGTAAAATTTAAAAGAAGTTATTGATTTTTATTGAATCTTCGTCATGATTTCTGTCAAATGATTGTATTCGTCCTTAAAAACGTTAAAAATTAATTTTTAATTTATTAATATGACGCACTTTGCAGCATAACAAATTAATTAAATCGAATAATATGCGCGCGCATTTTCTTAAGAAAATTCCACGAAATATTATATAAATAGTATATTATATACGCAATAAACTGATTACTCGCGAATAATATACTTTTTAGAAAACGCATTAGAAGCGAGTGATGATTCTTATCACGTCCGATGCGTTTACTGGGAAATGTAATTTATTACAAGCTTCAAGACAGGAAATTACAGTCAATAATTAATTATCCATTAGATAAGCAAATAGAGCAAATCATGTTTCAAAATAGTGCTCAACAAAACGCTATTATAACGTATTTCAAATGTTTACCCGATAAGATCGTGTATTGTTCAATTATTCATTAATTAATATTAATTTAATTTTTTTAGTTTAATAAAAGGAATATTATTTTGTATCGGTAAGATATATTAAAATGAATAAAGATAAAAGTTCAAAACATGAAAGGGTCATCGAAAAAAGATGTAAATGGGAAGTTCTTCGCTGATAAAATTAAGTTGTGACTAATGTAATTTATGAAAAGCTATCGATCCATTAATAGGATCAATACAATTCTTGTGGTTGATTTTGTTATACAATTACAGATGCCATGTGGCTCCTGAGACGTCAGACGTTCAACAAAGATGCGCGTCTGTCTAATTTGTTTTCCGGCAAAAAATCAAGGACTAAAGAGTATATTTTTCTAAATTCTATTTCTGACCCTAAAACAAAAAAAAATCAAAGAATCCATCGTTAACGCACATTCTTTTGCATAAATTTTATTACATTAGGGAACAAAATTACATTTACTTACGTATATAATAACTAAAATTTATTTATTATAAATGTATTTTTATTTTACATTTATGAGAGAGAGAAAATTTTATTATTTCAACATATATTATTTGTTTTAGAAAAAAATATTGTGACACCGCTTAAATAGATAATAGTTTTTGTGTTGAATTTAGATTCCTATAAATCATTTATTGCCTGACGATCTTCTCAATATAAGGACTTATTATATATAATATATAATTTTATTAAACTATTTATATATAATTTTAATAAACTATTAAAATTATATATAAATAGTTTAATAAAATTATAATAAACTAACTTAATAATATATAATTTTATTAAACTATTTAACTTCCATTAAAATTATTTTAATATTAATACATTAATACAATATATCGCAAAACAATATATCGTAATACAATATACCGTCTTATATCGCAAAACATAACATTGTTTTATTATATTTAGAGAAATATTTATTTTTAATATTTCGTATAATAATTGAAACATTTGAATTCTTTGTATTTCTTTCTATTTTTTGTAGAACCAAATTTCTAAATTTTGAATGAAAAATACGAAGAAAGAACTTAAGGTGTTATTTAAGAGAAAAATCGTATTTAATGCAAATGGCAGTCAGTTTTGCGTTATGTATCAATATTTTAATTCAAAATCATACAAGTTTCAATATTTTTGCCACATCCACAGGGGATTTTCTCTTTCATCAGTGATTCAGCATACACGTGGAATTACCATTGGCATTCTGTTCAGATCTCATCTCAGTAGACCGCGAACCATTGGAAAGAACGCGTGTGACTCCTCTGTCTCTCGTCAATGCCGCATGCGGCATGCACAACCGAAAGTGTCAAACGGAAGTCAAGTGTTTCAATTTCCTGTATTTATTTGAAAAAGTGAAAGCGTTGTAACTGTGAATCGCGCATATTAATGTTAATTGAAATAGTGAAAATAATTAACTAGCCAGTTTTCAGTACAATTTATCAAACAAATCAGAAGATAAGTTAAAAGAATGTCGATCTAGTCAACAGGTAGAGTATTTGATGTTGTCAAATAAATCTACTAAATATTGAAAAATCATACATATCGAAAAAATTTGAGAACTCTTAAGTTAAAAATTAATACGTTTATTTTTTATTTCCGCATAATAAACACTTTGTATTTTATATTTTATATTTTAATAGAATAGATTTAAAACGAATCGAGAATTATTTATTAATAAGTACATCTTGCTAATAATTAGAATAAAAAGAGGTAACTATTTAATTTATCTTATTTAATTTATTTTTAATTGTCAAATGATGAAACAATTAATGTGATTGTTATCACGAAGAATAATCCTCAATATTTAATATGAATATATTTAATATGAATATAAGATAATATTAGGATTAAGAGAATTTGTTTAACACATAAGTAACACATATCCTAACATCTCGATTAATTTTTAATTATTTCAATTTTAATTTATTAATTCAAGTAATTAAGCTTAATTTTATGTCTTCAGTAAAAAATATTTTATTTATAGTAAATAATAGTATATTTATATATATTTGTGTCTTATAATTCTCTTTCTTGGATTTCACGAGATGTTAGAATACAATTTTCCCGCGTACCTCACTTAAGATTTTCTTTAATTTTGTTATTTTATCGATTTCGTCCTTGACCTTCCTGAATTGTTACGCATGAATAATAAAGTTTTGTATAATTATTAGCACATATGCTCTCTCGTTATCGAATGTTCAAAGTTATTCAACATTTCGATATATTTTTAGAAGACACAAAGAGCTCGACGAAAATAAGTCACTTGGTGCGCGGAATTTCTTGAACGGAATATAAATTTATATAATTCGTCAGAGATGTTATTACGACATCAATACAAAAAATAATATTAAAAAAATTATTTTTAAAAATGATAATTTTTAAAAATGACGTGAACGGTAACGTTTATTCGAATCTAGAAATATTTTGGGGTAATTCAATTAAATCTATATAAATATTTGAAATGTGTACTTTTTTTCTATAGAAATATATATATCTTAGAGATATTTATTTTATGTGTATAATTAATTGTTAATTCGCACATGTCAAAAATTTAATTAATAGTTGTCACAATTTTTTAATGATACTTAATGATTTTTAATTTAATCCAAATAACATAATTTTTTCTTCTAGATGCGCAAAACAATTAAATAGCTCTGAATTCTGATGAAAATTATCAGAGGCATAATCGATATGGATTTCTGCAAACAATACAAGTTTCTGTATATACCGCCGTTCACAGAACAAATAGTTTGGTCCTGGCGAGCCGGAAATGGAACGGTATTCCAGATGCCGAAAAATAATCTTCACTCGCCGGTCGGATGTCTCATTGAATTAACAAATCTTTCCATCGCTATTCTCACTACACTCGTTGTCGCGATTTTAATTTTTAAATACAAATGCAGCACAACAGACAAGTAAGTTGAGAAAAAGAAGATATATCGCATTGGAGTTGTAATTAATTGTAATAACTTTTTATATTTTTATAAGTTTATATTTACATTTCAAAATTTAAATTTTAATCACAATTTAGAGAGCAATTATTTCACGTGTTTAATTAAGTGAACGAAATTATCGCTCGAATGATATAATTATGAGTCACGAGATATTAATATTATAATTAACTGACTAGAAATATAAAGTTTCTCAGATATTATCATATGTAACTGACCTGATACGGATATTAAATGAAACGCGAATGATCCTTCGAGATATTACTCAGAATTACTTAATTAAAGTAAATTTCAATTAGATGATAAAATGCTCTATTTGTTTGGGAATGCCCCATGATTCAAGTAAGGGATGTTTTGTTAAGAAATTTGCTCCATTTGATGCCACAAGGTATATAAACCGCAAGTAATTATTTATCATTCTTATAATATTCGAAACACAACGCATTTATCATTTTTCCGAGTTACTCTCACGATAATTATATTTTTAATAATTTTTATATTTTACATTTTCCAAGATATTAGTATTATTCATCATATTGCAAATTATAATTGATAATATATAATAATAATATTATGATTAGTGATACAATGCATAATATGCAACGTTAGGATAATTAAGAATATAATAATTTAATAATTTTTAATAATTTTAATAATTTAATTATTATATATAAACA
>Ga0157363_1006669_pt1 | contig 10888 bp, 16 predicted proteins | sample AttsexASBM1_FD_111477 | JGI IMG/M metagenome (GOLD analysis project Ga0157363, IMG submission 111477) | Fungus gardens microbial communities from leaf cutter ant in Ribeirão Preto, State of São Paulo, Brazil - Atta sexdens ASBM1 | ecosystem: Host-associated > Fungi > Mycelium > Unclassified ...
CATAGTTGAATGGAAATAGATTAGCCATCTTTTACGATCCTTCTCTCTTATTTTTATTGATCATTTTGACACACGTATCGCACAGTCTATTCTCTATTGTTATCGCGACAACGATCACTGATTGTGCATTTGGTTGTATGACCCGCTGGATATTATGTCTATTTGACGATTTTTATAAATTCGATTTTGTTAAATATCTCGTAATTATTGTAAAAATTGTAAAATAGTACACGACTTTTCGACTCAATTTAATCCGCTCTATGAACGTTTTGTCAAAACTTACTAGACACCTTGTATATATATACACATATATATGTATATACATATACACATCACACTTAACAGATGCAGATAGAGGCATAGGATACAATATCAGATAAATGTTGGAAGATCAGCACGGAAATAATAAATAACTAATAATACTACCTTGTCCGTGGTGTTACAAGGTGGGTGGGGGTTAGTGGACTGAATTAGTCACCTCTATTCGCACGATTGTCACTGCTCGCCGTCGAACTGCTGCGCAAACCGGAGCGTCCCTGGTGCGAATCTATAAGCGCTGCTGCGAGGTTTGACGATGCTGTGGATTGCACGCTTGTTGTAGATCCTGATAGTGTGATATCAATAGTAATAATAAACTTCTATAAACGATAAATATTGTAGTGATACGCGAAATACTCTCTCTGAAGAGAGAGACGTTTATTTCTGCACATGTATAAAAAGAAAAAAATTAAATATTATATTACAAAATATATGTATGATATTATTGTTTTTACTTAATTGAGAATCATGTACCAGAGACAGATGAAGCTGCGCTAAATGGGCTTGGCGGTTGTACTGGTGAATAAACATTGGCCGTAAACTCTTCGAATGTTGTAGCTTCCTTGTGATTTCTCATAACGGTATCGATGGATCGCGCTCTCTCCTCATAACTAAAATTTCATTTGAATGTTATTCGATTCGATGATTTCCTAATATTGCAGTTTATAAACACATTACTTACTAATGTTGATATAACGTAAGCGTAGACCTCTTCGCTTTACTCGCAGCTAACGCGGTTGTCCTCACTAAACCCGGTAATACCTTATCCTCCACAATACACTCATCAAATAATGGACCGAAAAATGGAATCTCTGATTTACGCGAAATCTGTATTCGATACAGCTTATTTTTCAATGGATAAATAACAATGAGAACGTCGCAGAATTCTGTGGGTATGATGTCTCTGCGATAATCTCGCCAATGTTCCGACCAGACTATGTGGATTTCATCGTTGCCAAGGTGCCGTGTCTGAAATCAAATATCACGTAAATATCTTGAGATAAACGTTGCAGAAAGCAATACTAAAATTACCTTTTGCAGCAAACTCTCAGGACTATCCGATGGCATCCTTGTAGCAACATGGAAGAGAACTTCAGTGAAAGATGTAGCATAGTACGGTGCGGTGACACCAGATGCCTTTCCGGGTACCAAGCCGCCAAGAAAACCAGTGTGCGATTCCAGCTCAACTTCCCAAGCGAGTCTCGCGATAAAACTCTCATACTCCTTACTGGCAGTGACGTTGCTTAGTATGGAGTTCTTGTCTTCCTGGCCCTGGCTGACGTAAATCACCGCTATCTTGTGTGTCTCTCGAGACCGTTGGCCATCGAGATTACGAAGTTCACGTAAGAGCTTTTCATTTTTCGCTAACAAATGCAGTTTCTTACGTAGCTCCCAGCCGGATAAACCGAGATGCGAAAATAGGAGGCGGCAGTGATGAAATGGCGCCGGAGGCGGGCGACATGACGGTGGACTAATTGCTGTTGCGCTCATACTAAAATTAAGATTTATTATAATCAAAAATACAACGTCAAATTGCAAATTATCATCAATTACAAATCAATAGAATATATTTGGAAAACGCAACCTGATGTGTTGATTCCAATTATTCATGTGTTCTTGCTCTGCGTTTCTCTGATTCAAAATCGTCGCAATAGTCTCGCTCTCGAGATAATGTCCCTGAGGTGGATTAGCGGGCGCATTGAGAGCGACTTCTGGATTGGTCAAAACCTCCGGGCTTGTATGTCCTATATATTGAAGAAGCTAAAAACATACAGCTCTTTAGCAATTTACTACTTTGTTATTATTGAAGGTTACAATGTCAATATAACTTTCAATTTCACTCACATCGTCCAAGTTATCCATGTCGCTTGCAGCATTCGCAAAAGTCGGTAATATGTGGGGCTCGCGATGCCGTATTGTGTGTCTGGGTGTACAGTTGTGAGGTGTGATGACACTATTCAAATCTTCTGTATGTAATTTCACGTTCCAATCAACTGAAATAAATCAGAGATTATCACGTCGCGATTCATCTTCTTTCATTAAAAAAGTTAATCATGCGCAAAAAAAGATAACATAAATAAATCATTACCAGGTTTTGCAAATGGTAACGGTAGATCGTCATCAATGAAAGGTTGGCTATACAAGATCGAACTGTCCCAAGAAGCTTTTCCAGCGAGATCACGCAACAAAACTCTGACCAGAGAAGGAGCTGTAGTCAAACCAGCTGTGACGCCTCCGCCAGGTGCATCCAATGCTGCTAATTCTACAAGTGACATTATGATCGCATTAGATAGCATCAACAGCTGTATATTAGGTGCTTGAAAAACAGCGGAGGATAGCTCATCTCCGTCGATTCCAGGAACGTCGTCCAACTCAACAACCAGTGATGAGAGACGCGCGGCTCCGATACCCATCGGAAAATGTCCCAGATGATTAATTAAATGCATCAATACCTGTATCGATTGAATATCCACATAAATTATATATATTTATATATGCATGTAACGGATTAGCTTACCATTTTTGCTGCCAATTGTACCGACTGAATATTTCCTTTGCGGGGTGATTTTGTAGAGGACTCATCAATTAAGTTATCTAATATAATATTAGGATCAAAATCATCATCATCATCCTCGTTATTTTTAGCGGTTTTCGAAAATTCCTTTCCAACTTTATTTTGCACTATGTTGTTTAAAACCTACATAATAAAATTAAATGCTATAGAAATCGACAAGATAAAACGTCATATATAAAATATAATACTGACTGTAAATAAAGTCATCAAGAGAGGTTTTCCTTGGAACACCTGTAATAATACTGTTGGTCCTAAATGCATGGCCCATTCGCCTAAGCAAAATAGCATTGACACCGTTAAAGGTCCGCGTCTTTCACGCGTTGTCATTCGTCCAAGTGTATCCGATAAGATCTGAATATCGGAAAATTAAAATTATCATTCTTCTGTATAATCCTTAAATCAAAAGATTCTGGACTAATTATGTAGGAAATTGAATTCTAAAATAAATTCATTTATTCGTCATATTATAAGCTACAAAATCCATGAAGACGAACTTTCGTCAGGATCCAATTCCCCAATTAATTAAGGCTTCATAATAATTATTGCGGGATCCTTTTACAATCATACCTGTATTATCTTAGATGGCACATTAGGATACAATTCTAGTAGTATATCAGCCTTATCGCAAAGAAGTAATAAAGAATCACACGCAACCTGTGCAACAGTAGCGTGAGAAGTCTGAAAACAAAAAATTGATATAATTATTAAGTATTGATTAACTTCCGATAAATAAAGATTAACTTCTGCATATTTGAACTATCAACATCTAGTTAGTAACATATAAAGAATTTTTCATTAGTAAGTATACAGAATATCAGATAAAAAAAAAATTGCAGACTGAAACAGTTTATTTTTGGTTCACATATATAGCGGTAGGCCATGCAAATCAATGAGATCCTCATAAGACACGCAGGTATCAGTCCAAAATTGTGAACGTCACATGACGGTCGACACAGCTACATTGATGCAGAAAAAAAAGAAGGAAAACTACCTGATCTATTAGGGGAAAACAGAAACCAGCTCTGCGACGCTCTGCTCCTTGCATCCGCTGTTAATGACACTCAATGAAAGAGATTCGCTTTTATCTTAATATTATTGTAACACACCTGATTTACTTAACATGTTGTTAAATGGATCTCTCTCTTTCTTAAAAAAAGATATATTCATGGATAATAACGGTGCATTTTACACGATATGTACCGTTAATTTAGGGCAATATTCCAAATGCAAACTATTAAGCAACTACAATTCGTAGAGAATAATTTTCTCATGCATTCTATTTTCTAAAAAATCTACAGATTTAAAATTTGTGCATATGTAGCCATTCTCATATAATTGTCTTTCAAAGATATTTAATAGAGATTTATAATTTAATATAGAAAAATTTTCAACTTACTCTAAGTGCAAGTAGAAGAACTGTGACAGCTTCCGGAATTCTCGGATGTTGTGTTTTATATGATAGTTCTTTATATACAAACATCGCAATACTTGATAGAGCCAGGCATCTCGCAATACCAGTGGGTTCTCGTCGACAACTCCGCAGAAGTATTGTTACAATGTGCTCCTAAAAATATGAAATTTAAAATAAACATGAAATTACAAGGATCAATTTGAGACTATTAATTGTGATATTAAACTATATGCAATAGTAGTATTACTTTTGCTTCTGGACACGTCATAGTTACAATATCAGGCCCATTTGGTTGTAACATGGGTAATTTGATCATTGCAACAGGTAAGGATAATAACGAGCCGATAATAGAAACAGCTTCTGTTCTTGGTGCCTGAGAAAAAATAATATAAATAATATAATGTTGTATGCACTGAAATAAATATTAAATTACTGAATTTAAAAGAAAAATAAGATACCTCGACATCTTGACTGCTAAGTATCACATTTGCAGCGTGTATGTAGTCCAAAGTCAGAAGACTCGATCCAGGTAGATTCAAACTAAATAATCTGGGTCCTGTATATTTCACAAGTACATGCAGTACTTTACTATCATTACTAGCAATTCCATTGTGAACGGCGCGATAGAAGAGTGTAAGATGTTGTTTCGGTAGATTAATGTCCAATGGTTGTACTGTTAAAAGACATATAAGACGATATGCGGCTAATTTGCCAATTTCGTATTGATCGGGTAGCTGGATTGCCTACAAAAAAATATATGGATAAGTACCGAAAAACATAATATTTTTGCATTATATCATTCATTTGCTATAACTTTTAAATATGTTTTTTTCTTTACGTTTCTATTTTTTTTTGTAATTAAACAATGACAATTTTTTACAAGTTATGTAGCAAATAGTGATATGTATATATACCTTGAAACACCAAGGTGCGATGACTGTCAGAGGTGGAATTAATTCTGGTGCTGGAGGTGTTGCTTGATTATCTCCGGATACTCCTTGATTCAAACGTATCTAAACGTATATAAACCAACAGCATAAGAATCAAGACATGTACACACATGTGCACACACACACACACATATACACACACATACACACAAACACACGCTCGCGCGCATTTTATTTTTAATTAAATTAATTAAATTTTGAAGTTTTAATAATTTTTACCTTAATTAACGTTTGTGTAAGTTGCACAAGATAATCCATAACTTGACCGTGCAAAACAGGATCTTGAATATTATTAACATCTCCTAATGCCGAGAGCATACGTCGCCATAAAACGACAGCCACATCTGGCAACCATCCACGGACCCCTCCACCTGCCATAACTGATCTTCTCTCAGATGCGTCATTTGTGTCTATAGAACAATAAAACAGTTGCTAAATATACGCTAATCTATCAATTTAAGATATAAAATTTAAATTTAAAATCAAATACATATTATTGAACAATATAGTTCATTGCATTATTTATGAATTATGAAAATGTCATGTATAGTTAAGCTCTTTATATCTTATGATGCTGTGCAATAAGAAAAATTGTTACAAGCTTAACAAATGACTTAATTCAATGATAAATCTTTCAAAATCCCAAAAGCGGAAAACCATCTGAAAAGCATAGATTTAATTGAAGAAATATTTTGATTCAATATTATTCGGATTTTTCTTCATTATATTAAATGCATTATATTAAATGCTCGAGCAATCATCAAAGCATCATGTATTGTTAATAAAAGGACATTATTCGACTAAGAGACGTTGTAAAATGGTTATTAATGTAGGATGGATGTAACAATTTTTTAGAAATATCAAAATGATGGTGTTCACACATCAAGTTTGTAATAATATGTAGCTTTTCACACAATAAAATATGTTATATAGATTACACAATGACAGACCATACATACCAATACTGCTACCATCAATATTTTCTATTTGTATAGGGCTATCTTTGTTGCTGTCAACGCCACTGCTTGGTGTTGGCGAAGGGCAGCGTGGTGATGGTGGTTCACTATCAACTATAACAATGCTATCCAAAGATTTGGCACGTCTGCTGGACAACATCTTCCGACTGATTGTTGACGATGAAGCCGAGCCGCTTGACAGTAATCGCGCCATATCTTGTTCTATTGATAGGGGGAGTACTGCGCGTGTGGAAATTGTTTACATTTAATCAAGAAGTAGGACACACACTGCGGAGATGTATTCAATGACAAGTCGTTTAGTTAAAAATCGATCTTATGAACGACATGCCGATTAAAAATTAGAATAAGCGACAATGGGCGCTGCGTTATAAATATGACAAATCTACGAGTAGGAATGATACTACTGTCTGTCTGTACGGTATGGGGAGAAGTTATTTTTAACTTGATGTCGGCGCCAAAGCGAAAAAAAAGAAGTAAGAGACACAGTTATAAATAAATTGCACACAGCAACACAAAGGCACTACCAAAGATCTCACCATAATTTCGAAAAATAAAATTAAAAAAACTATGTAGCTAATGGCGTTTGTTCACTCACCAGGAATACCGCTATGTATCGTATGCGTCCGCTGCCTATGCAATTTCGTACGAGCCTTGACACTGTATATAGTGTTGTCACTCGCACTGCGCGGTAATTGTCGTACTTTTCTCATATCACGTAGAGGGTGATCTGATTAAAATTGAGAGACTCCTTTGGCAAACTATTATTACGACAAAAGGAAATTGCAATCTATAGGTCTTACATACCTACGACACTTTCTTTCGGTGCGATATTGTTTTCTTGATCAACGCTTCCTTTCCGAGGCGGCTGTACGCTTCCAGTTGACGCCGCGCGGCTTCCAACTCCTCGTCGCTTTTTTGATTTTTGTTCGCTGAGTCTGTCTAAAGGTAGATCATTCAAATCCAAGTTGTACACGTGTCTCGCTAATACTCTTGTTAGTGTATCCAGAGTTTTCTACATAGCATATATAAAAAAGAAAACATTACTTCACATATATGTAAGTCAGAGCTCGTGAGATATTCGTTGCATACTCACCGCCCACTCACGAATTAATTCTTCCCATTGCGTTAACGATGTTAACACTTCTAGAAACTGGTCCCATAACTGGGTAGAAATAACCACATTTAAGTTAGCCTTAATCCATGTAACAATTAAAGTCTGGAATATGGCAGGCGCAAGTTTTCCACCGATACTTTCTTGATGCTTGCGGCGAGAAGATTTCTCGCTTAACACGAGCGATGTAATTTGGAGTAACACTCTGATTTAAAAAGTTTAAATTAAATTGCGAAGGAATATAAATTAATCGTAAAGAAAGAAGATAACAAATCGCGAATAAATACCTAAGTAACTGAATAAATACCTAAGTAACTGTTCCCAAGTTGCTGGTTCCAACCTAGAGTGCATAACAACGTATCGATATACATTTAGAACTCTCTTACAACTGTCCGTTTGTTCTTCGAGTAACGTTAGAGATGCACTCGGTCCCGAGTTCTCTAAGAAAAATACATTTGATGCTTGAGTGATAAAAATTTGTAAAACATTTTGCAGGCCTGCTCTAATAAACAAATTTTCCCTATGTATAGCCCCAAGATAAGAATCGTTTCTTAATCTCGTCTGCCGATAACTATCAGATGGACTCTTCTCCATTTCACTTTCCTTTTTTTGACTTTCTTCGTAATCCCGATCTTTATGACCATCTAATGGTTCCAACATAAATGGAGGAATTTCCTATAAAATATATTATATATATATAATAATAATATTTACATATATGTATAATATAATTTTCTAATATTTAAAACTTACATTCATTTGAATCCAATCTTTATAAACAGCGATAGCCTTTCTTATGGCTCCCGCATGATGGAAATCTAAGAGAAATGCTTGTCTGTACAATTCGTGTACAAAGTTTACATTATCCCTATTTCCATATAAAACCTCTCTGACTAATAAGGCCGAAACGGCACTATCTTCTTGATTTTGACTATCCTGCTGGGATATAGCTGATTCAGGTGACAGCAAATTCGAATCCGCAGAATTTTGAGTATACACCGATACACGGCGTAATTCTGACTCGGCATTTTCCTCATTTGGTGTTGTACTGCAGATTAGTTGTAGTGTTTAAAAATGTATTATAATTGAAATTACAACAGAAACAAATAGATAAAATAAATGAATTACCTTTGTGAAAGATGTGCAAAAAGTCCATCTTTTCTAGCGACATGCGTGAAACTTGCAACCCATTTGATTAAAGCGACTTTACAGAGTACATAATTATTCTGATTTTGATTCATCGGTTTACGCATTGTGGGTAATTCCAAATTAGGTTTATAAAGGGAAAAGTTGTTATTGAATTCCGGACAGATATGACGAAGATATGCTACTTTAAAACGTTCTAATAAAAATTGAAAAGTTTTATGCTGTCGTGTAGATTTATCTCGCCATTCTACTTTTACCACCTGAAAATAACACAAACAAATCATTAATCATTTTTATCGCATTTTAACATTAAATAGATATCTATAAATATGTCTATAGAGAAGAAAATTACATACCTGAGTAACCATAAATTCAAGCAATGCTTCCAAAAATCGAACAGTTTCATTATCGAGAGGTTTTTCTCCACTTTGCGGTGGTAAGATAGGCCCGCCATCAACTTGACTGATAGGACATTGATTTGATCCATTATCATGAAAAGTACTTTGCCCGAGTTGCGTGTCATAAAATTCTCTCTTATCTTTCTCTTCAGAATTAGATGCTTTCGCCAATTTTTCTTTCTTGCCATCTGTCTTACGATCACATTTATAAGGCGATGCTTGATGCGGTGGAAATCCTGGCACCAAGCTGGCGAACATCTGATGTATATGTTCGGGAGCATTTTCACCAAGAGCTTGATACCACAAAATAAAATACCTAAAACATCATAATGGTGTTATACAAATAACAAGTAAATATAACATACATAAAATCAAATAATATACCCTAAATAAATAGAACATAAGGTGACCAGTTGTCATACCTTATAGCTTGTCTACGAAGTTTCCAACTATTACCAGGATGCAAGAGTTTCTGCAAAATCCGTGCTAAACTATGACACTGCCATCGTCTGTTAAGCAGCTCAGGAAGAAGAGTTAAAACTTTCTCCAGAAGTTGCAATACTTGTTCTAACTCTTCCCTGTGTGCCTTATGCACTATAAAAAAATATAGATTAGTTTTTCCTATCTATTAATCATATTACATAAGAAATATTTATGGCAAATACTATGATTAACATGAAAATGATATTTGCACATAAGTATTCATGTAAATGTAATTTAACTCATAAGACGTTAGTAATGGAAGAAATAATTAATGCAAATCAAGCTAAAGTAATATGAAATATGACTTACCAATATGGAAGGAAAGCTCTGGCAGCAGAATGGGAAGAAATGAAAGAGATGATAATAAAATAACGAGTGAATATTATGATTAATACAAAATTTATTATAATTTTGAAGGCAATGATATTATTTTGTCAAGTTATATAATTATGCGATATATATTAAAGCATGGAAATTTTCAAAGTTATATAGCATTAGGACAGTTAGCTTTATTTAGTACGTTACACTGTAATATCAATTTAGTTTGCAACTTACCGCGTTGCCGAAGATTTGCTTCGGCGGACACGAAGCAATCGTAAAGAATGAAGTACACATGGCTGAAGTTACCCTCAAAAAAACCCTTTGCTTCGTCAGTGTCCACATTTTCTTTAATATAAAAACAATAATGCATGAATTGCTATACGTTTATTTATTATATTTATTATATAAAATATAAGATTCATAAATATATCATCATTAATTAAATATAAAACTTTCTCTAGCAATATGTCAAAAATAACATACATACAAAAAATTAAGTTTTCCAGAAAAAAGAAAATTCTTTTTCAACTTGATAGAAAATTATTGACTAATCAATGATATCGTTAAAAAATATATATTCATAATATGATCCCAAATCTCTTTTTGTCAATTTTATTTCACAATCTTTTAAAAAACTAAAATTCTCTTTGAATTGTGACGTTTTGATGATTTCTTATGAAATTTACTGTTGATGATTAATAGAACAATATTTACTTAACACTAGAAGGACCGAGATAGCCAATGGCTCCTCGCGAAATTCAAACTAATATAACTTTTTTCAATTTTGCTTCTACGTAATATCCTTTTGTGACTTTTCATCATTTTTCATGTTCTTAATTTTAATAAAAAAATTTTCAATTATATAAAATGGTTGAATTTTTATTTAATTGTCTACCTAGGGAGACTGTTGGAGCCAATTTGGCTTCTTTATCCAGTTCTTCTAGTGTTAACTCATTCAAGATAATAACTAAAAAGAAATTTTTTTATATTATGTCGCTTTTGAAATAAGAGAATGATATGTCGTATAGAAAAAAGTAGTGGAAATTCTATTACATCATAACTGGTTCTGTGCTTATATAGAATTCCTTTTCTTTTTCCTTATATGTATATAAGAAACAGAGAAAGAAAGAAAGAGAGAAAAAAATGTGTAATATAGGAAGAAATGTACAATACATGTTAATAATACACGTTAATAATA